>ERZ773264.1161-NODE-1161-length-33241-cov-26.095944_pt1 | contig 33241 bp, 26 predicted proteins | sample MGYA00511910_ERZ773264 | MGnify/ENA primary metagenome ERZ773264 (study PRJEB29015, sample SAMEA2737739) | human gut metagenome | biome: human gut; feature: human-associated habitat; material: faeces | place: China | collected 2012 ...
CGGCCACAGCGGTATGGATGATGTGGCGCTCGTAGGGGTTCATCGGCTCCATCTCATAATAGCAGCCCGTGCGGATGACGCGGTCTGCAATGCGCCTGGCAAGGGCAGAGAGGTCGTCCTCGCGCTTGTTGCGGTAGCCGCCGACATCCAGGCCCAGCTTGACGTAAGGGCCCTCCATGCGGTTCACAACGAGGCTGGCGAGGTAGGACAGGGACTCCATCGTCTCGCCGCGGCGTCCGATCAGCGCGCCCATGTGCTCGCCGGAGACCTTCAGGACCGTGGCAGCGCCCTTCTTGACAGCGGTGAAGGTGAAGTTTTCCACACCCATCAGGTTGAAGATCGGGGTCAGGTAGTCAACGGCGGCCTGCAGGCGCGGGTCGGCGTCGATGTCAAGGGGAACCTCGACTTCCTCACCGGGGACGGGGGCCAACTCGGCCTCCTCGACCATATCCTCGACGACCTCCTTCTGGATTTCAGGGGCGGTCTCGTCAGAGATTTCAACAACCTCGGCGGGCTTTGTGGAAACTTCAGCCGGCTTTTCCGCCTCGGGCTCCTCGACCTTCACGAGGACCTTGGCGGGAATGGTCTTAAACAGCTTGCGGGTGGGGAATTCGAGGACTTCGTAGCTTACGTTGATGTCATCACGGTCAACGCCGAGAGCCTCGCAGGCGGCCTGTACGGCGGCCTCAACGGTCTTGGCGCTCATTTCCATACTGCGCATAGGGGGAACCTCCTTCTTATTTTGTGTTCGTTTTACCCCTTGGCCCCCTCTGGGAGGGGGCTCCGCCCGCAGGCGGTGGGGGAGAGAGCTGTACGGTCACCCGCAATATTTCGGGTTGCGGCAAGGTTCTCTCCCTCCGGCCCTGCGGGGCCACCTCCCTCGCAGAGGGAGGCAGGGCGTGTAATCAATCCTTATTCAGTGGGGTGGTGCGCTCGTCCTTGTAGAGTTCGGCCTCGCGCTGGCGGGCCATCTCCAGGCGCAGCTTGTTGGCCTCGCCCAGGGTGACCTCTTTTTCGACCTGCTTACCGTTCTGCTCGACGGTGACGGTGCGCTTTTTCTTCTTCTCGGCGCGCTTGGCGGCAAGCTCGGCCTCATACTGGGCCTTGAACTTCTCGGGGCTGTAGATCTTGTAGGTCACGTAGGACTGGAAGATCTGGACCACGTTGGACACGCCGTAGTACAGGGAGAAGCCGACGGGGGCATTGAAGCAGAACGTGACGAACATCAGGTTCATGACGAGCATCATGACCTTCATGCTGCCCTGCATCTGGGCATCCATGCCGGAGAGCTTCTGGGTGACGAAGTAGCTGACGAACATCGTGACCGTGGCGATGGCCGGGAAGATGGCGATGGGGGTCAGGTGGAAGCCGGGCACATCGCACATATCCATGCCGAAGAAGGAGGTGTTGAAGTTCTGGATCTCGGCCACAACGCTGGCGGAGATGATGGACGGGTCGATGGACGCGCCGTTGTGGATGGCCTGGATCAGCGCGGTCTGCATCGTGGAGGTGTTGGTCGTGGCCAGGCCGATGGCCTCGCACGCGGCCTTGACGGCATCATTGCTGACGCCGAAGATGTAGTGTACGGGGTAGTACACAACGCCCAGGAAGCCGAACAGGACCAGCATCGTCAGCAGCATGGGCATGCAGCCGCCCATGGGGTTGTAGCCGTGCTCCTGCTGGAGCTTCATCAGCTCCTCCTGCTGCTTCTGGGGGTCGTTCTTGTACTTCTGCTGAATCTCGGTGATCAGCGGCTGGAACACGGACATCTTGGCCGTGGACTTCTGCTGATGGATGCTCAGGGGGAACAGCAGCAGCTTGAGGATGAGGGTGGCAACGATCATGGTTGCCGCGTAGTTGCCGATGAAGCTGTACAGGATCTTCACCAGCGGGCCGATCAATACGGCCAGGAAATACATAAAAGACATAGCCTTTCCTTCTGCCCCGTCTGCGCCCGGGACCTTTATTTTTATGTAGGTCTCTGCTGCGCAGTGCAAAGACATGAGAGGCGATGTTGTGGAGATAATAGATAATAAAATTGGTGGGGCGCGGTGCTGGCGCACCGCTTAAAAATCTCTGCCGCCGTAGGGGCGCATTCTATATGCGCCCGTGCAGCTTCCGGCAGGTGCCGCGGGCGGATATGGAATCCGCCCCTACGGTATGTTTTTTGTTATCTTTTATCTATTATCTTTCGTCAGCCTTCGCTCCGGGTTGACCCACTTTCCCTTTTCGGGTACCGGGTCATAGCCGAATTTTGCAAAGGGCTGGCATCTTAAAAGGCGCCACACCGTTAAAATCAGACCCTTTACAAGGCCGTGCACGGCGAGCGCCTGCATGGCGTATTCACTGCAGGTGGGTATGAACCGGCAGTGATGCCCGAGGTGCGGACTGATATATTTTTTGTAGCCGCGCAAAAGCGCGATGAGAAGGCGGGCGATCATTGCGGGGCCGTCTCGGGCCCGGGGGCCGGGGCGGCCTTGTCGGGCAGACCGGCCTTTGCAAACAGCTTGCCCAGCGTTTTGCTCAGCTGGGTGCTTTTCAGGCGGGGGGTCTGGCCGCGGGCGACCAGGATGATGTCATACCCGCCGATGTTCTGGGCCAGGTGCTCTGACAAAGCGGCGCGCATGACGCGGCGGGCGCGGTTGCGCTGCACGGCATGGCCGACCTTTTTGGTGGCCGTCAGCCCGATGCGGGTATAGCCCAGCCGGTTTTTGGCCACATACAAAACGCAGTGCGGATGCACATAGCTTTTGCCCCGGCCATACACCCGGTTGAACTGCCAGTTTTTATCTAAAGTGCGGTAACGCATAGTAGTATCCTCCCAAGGCTTCTCCCTCGGGAGAAGCTGCCGCCCGCAGGCGGCTGATGAGGGCAAACCTTTCGGTCAAAACCCATTTGCGGGAAATTTCCGGAAGGTTTTCCCTCATCCGTCCGTGGTCGGGGCCACGGACACCTTCCCCAAGGGGAAGGCATTCCTACACATATATTATAATGAATCCCGGCTTCTGTAAAGCCATATTTGAAAAAAGGGCTGCCGATTTTACAATCAGCAACCCTTTTGTTCACTTAATTCTCTGAAGTTATCAGACAGTCAGGCTCTTACGGCCCTTCGCACGGCGGCGGGCGATGACCTTGCGGCCATTCTTGGTAGCCATGCGGTTCAGGAAACCGTGGACGCGGCTGCGCTGACGCTTCTTGGGCTGGAAAGTACGCTTCATTTTTCATTCCTCCTGTTGAAATCCCGGTATGGGCTGTTTGCTCAGGGCTTCGCCCATACACTGGGGCAGCCTTGCAGAGTTAGATTATACGCGATTTACCCCCACTTTGTCAAGGGGGTTTGGGCAGAATTTTTCGCTCCCGCGTCAAAGAATTGGAGCTACAGAGAGTTATCCACTACATTTTGTACTATTTACTGTTGAAAATCGCATCTGTTGTGGAAAACTTTTATTTTTCTTTGCTCCGCGGAAAAATTTTCAACAATTCCGGCGTATAAAAAAATTCCTACTTTATTATATATAGGTGTTGTTTAAAACCCGGTTTTGTGGTATACTGTATTTAGTATTTCTGCGCCCTGTTTGGATATGGGGCGTTCACTTATAACAGGAAGTGGGGAGTATCGAGAATCATGGATTCCTTCAATGATGTAATGGACGCCGTCAAGGCGTACTGCAAAGGACGAGTATCCGATGCATCATACAGAGTTTTCATCCAGGACCTCAATCTGCTGAATTTTGAGGGCACGAACATCATCATCCTGGAGGTTCCCAACGACGTCGTCATGCGGTTTGCGGCGGCGCGCTATGCCGATCTGCTCAAGGAGGCGTTTGCCTCGATCCTCGGCTTTGAGGTGGAGCTGAAGTTTGTGCTGGCCGCGCCCGCACCGGACGGCGGCAAGGCTGCCGAGAAGCCGAAGCTGGACGAGAACGACCTGCCCAGCGGGCGGTACGAGTTCACGTTCGAGAACTTCATCAAGGGGCCGTCGAACCAGTTTGCGTTTGCCGCCGCGCAGGCCGTGGCCGCGAACCCCTCCGGCGCGTACAATCCGCTGTTCATCTACGGGCCGTCGGGTCTGGGCAAGACGCATCTGCTGAACGCCATCAAAATTGAGATCCAGAAGAACCACCCGGATTTCAACATTGTCTACGTGGATTGTGAAAAATTCACGAACGAGACGATCACCGCCATCAAGACGGCAACGATGGAGCAGTTCCGCCAGCGCTACCGCAAGGCGGACGTGCTTTTGATCGACGACATCCAGTTCCTGGCCGGCAAGGAGAGCACGCAGGAGGAGTTTTTCCACACCTTCAACACGCTGCATAACGATGGCCGCCAGATCGTCATCGCGTCGGACCGCCCCGCGAAGGAGATCAAATCCCTGGAGGAGCGTCTGCGCACCCGGTTTGAGTGGGGCCTGACCGCCGACATCCAGCCGCCGGATTTTGAAACCCGCGTTGCCATCGTCAAGCGCAAGGCCGAGCTGTTGAATCTGGACCTGCCGAACGACGTGGCCGAGTACATTGCGAACCACTTGAAGCAGAACATCCGCCAGTTGGAGGGCGCGGTCAAAAAGCTGAACGCCTACTATCTGCTGGAGGGCATCGAGCCGTGCATCGGCGTAACGACGACGGCGATCAAGGACACGCTGAACGACAGCCAGCCGATCCCGGTCACGATCGAGAAGATCCTGAACGAGGTCGCGCGCACCTACAATGTGATGCCGTCGGACATCCGCGGCAAGAAGCGCAATGCGAATGTGAGCGCAGCGCGGCAGATGACGATGTACATTATCCGTGAGGTGACCGGCATGAGCATGGAGGCCATCGGGCAGGAGTTCCAGCGCGATCATTCCACGGTGGTGTATTCCATCAAAACGATGGAGGAAAACATCAAGCGCGACCAGCACCTGAAAGAGATGTGCAGCGACATCATGAAAAACGTCCGCACTTGAGTTACTTTCTTGAAAGACCTACTTTCTTGAAAGAAAGTAGGCAAAGAACTTTAAATATTTTATCCCGGGGACGGGATTTGTGGTTTACTTTACGCAGCATCGCACATTCTCACCCGAGCATTTAGAATTTCTTTGGTTCTTTCTTTGCAAAGAAAGAACCGCCGCGTTTTTCAACAAAGTTTTCAGTTATCAACAGCGCGTATTCCACGGGGCTTGTTGAAAAAAGGGGTTTTCCGGGTTTTCCACAGAAAAGTCCACAGACTGTTCAAAAAAATCCACCCGCGATTTTCCGCGGCGCAATCGAGTCCCGCGGAGTTTTCCACGAAACTAACACCCCCTACTACGACTACTACCATAGTTTAATAGTTTCTGTGAACGGAACCGCAAAATACACTTCCTCACACCTACAAAACACCGCTCCGACTGTGGAAAACAGAAGGAGCACCCTTCCTAGAGACCGCTGAACGTTTTTTGCCGAGGCTTTTTTCCAAAAAAGCCGGAGAAAGAGATAGAAACATGAAATTTGAATGCGAAAAAACACTGCTGGCCAGCGCCATCGATGGCGTTTCCCGCGCGATCACGAACCGCGCCGCCATCCCCGTGCTGGAAGGCATCTACATGAAGGCCGAAGGCTTTAACCTGACGCTGACCGGCTACGATATGGAAATGGGCATCACGACCACGATTGAATGCAATGTGCTTGAGCCCGGTGAAACTGTACTTGATGCAAAACTGCTGAGCGCCATGGTCAACCGTATGCCTGCGGGCGATGTCTGCATTGAGCTGAACGACGAGGGCCAGGCAAAAATCAGCGGCGGTGTGGCAGAATTTGAGATCCCCGCGCTGAACGCCAGCGATTATCCGAGCCTGCCCGTGACCGGCGCCGACAATACGATGACCGTCAAGTGCGGCATGCTGCGCGAGATGATCGAGAAAACCATCTATGCTGTCAGCCAGGACGACAAAAAGCCCGCCCACACCGGCGAGCTGTTCGTCATTGAGCCGGGCAGCCTGACGATTGTGGCCCTGGACGGCTACCGGCTGGCCATTATCCAGCGCGAAGTCGAGTGTACCCGCGACATCCGCATCATTATCCCCGCCAAGACACTGCAGGAGCTGCTGAAAATTATGGGCGGCGCGGACGACGACGTGAAGATCGACGCGAACCGCCGCTATGTCGTGTTTACCTCCAACGGCTACACGATCATGAGCCGCCTGATCGAGGGCGACTTCCTCAACTATGAGAGCGTCATCCCGAAAGATAAAAAAACACGTGTTACCGTGGAATGCAAGAGCTTCATCGACACGATCGAGCGTGCGTCGCTCATTATTACCGAGCGTTTGAAGAACCCGCTGCGCATCTCCTTTGCCGAGGATCGCGTGACGGTCCGCTGCCAGACGCCGCTGGGCAAGGTCGTGGACGAGTTCGCGCCGGTCTCGATGGAGGGCGACGCGGTAGAGATCGGCTTCAACAACCGCTATCTGCTGGATGCACTGCGCTTCTCGAAGTGTGAGAAGATGGTGCTGGAAATCAACGGACCCCTGAGCCCCGTCAAGCTCCTGCCCGAGGACGGCAAGGACTTTATCTATCTGGTGCTGCCGGTACGGTTCAAGAACGAGGGCTGAAGCAATGCTGTGCTGTAGGGGCCGGGCATGCCCGGCCCTGCAGATAAAATCAGCCGCCCGGCTAAAGGGCTGCTGCAGCAAGGCTGAGGGTCGGACATGTCCGACCCCTACGGCCGGGGTTACGATAGAGGGATGTATTATGGAAAAAATTCGTATTAACACCGACTTTATTAAGCTTGACGCCCTTTTGAAGTTCGCCGGTCTGTGCGAGACGGGCGGCGAGGCGAAGGAGCTGATCCAGGGCGGGGCCGTTAAGGTCAACGGCGAGGTCTGCACGATGCGCGGCAAAAAGTGCCGTGCAGGGGATACCGTGGAGCTGGACGGCCAGACCGTGCAGATCGCGGAGGGCGCGTAATGCGCTTAACGCACTTAGAAGTAACGGATCACCGCAATATTGCCCACGCAGAACTGCACCCCGACCCGCACCTGACCGTGCTGTGCGGCCCGAACGGCCAGGGCAAGACGAACCTGCTGGAGGCTATCTGGCTGCTGACCGGCGGCAAGAGCTTCCGCGGGTCAAAGGACGCGGAGCTTATCAGGCGCGGCTGTGACTTTTCGGTCATCGAGGGCGCGTTTGAGACACAGGACGTGGAAAAATCCATCCGCCTGACTGTGGGCAGCAGGCAGAGCCAGCGCCCGGGCCGCACCGGCAAATTAAACGGCGCGGACGTTGGGCGCGCGGCGGCGCTGGCGGGGAACTTTCAGGCCGTCGTCTTTGAGCCGGACCTGCTGGGGCTGGTCAAGGGCGGCCCGGACGGACGGCGGCGGTTTATGGATTCCGCACTGTGCCAGGTCTACCGGCCCTACCTTGTGGCGCTGCGGCGGTACATGCGGCTGACGGCCCAGAAGAACGCCCTGCTGAAAAGCTACGATATTACGCCAAACGGCAATATGCTGCTGGACACCTACGACGAGCAGCTGGCCGAGTACGGCGCGCTCATCATGGAGCACCGCTGCAAGTTTCTGGCGGCGGCGGCCCCCATCGCCGCGCAGAATTATAAGGACATCTCCCACGGTGCCGAGGTGCTGGCGCTGAACTACCAGATGTGCACCGCGGCCCCCACCGCCGCGGCGCTGACCGAAAAGATGCGGGCCATGCGCAGTGCCGAGCTGCGCGCCGGGTTCTGCCTGGCCGGGCCGCACCGCGAGGATCTGGAAATTTTACTGGACGGCCAGCCCGCCCGGGTGTTTGGCAGTCAGGGCCAGCAGCGCAGCTGCGTGCTGGCAATGAAGCTGGCCGAGGCGACAGTGGTCGGTGATTTGTTCGGTGAGCACCCGGTTTTGCTGCTGGACGACGTTTTGAGCGAGCTGGACGACGAGCGCCAGACCTACCTTTTGACCCGCATGGGCGAGCACCAGACGATTGTGACCACCTGCGACACCGCCGCTTTTGCGCGTACCAATGGGAAAATTGTGATGGTGAAGGGCGGAGTGGTCGAAGAAGCGTAGAGGCCGGGCATGCCCGGCCCCTACAGGGAGGGGCAGGATTTGTACTTTCACGCAGGCCAGGACTTTGTCCTGAATACCCGGGATGTGATCGGGGTGTTTGATCTGGACACAGCCGGGGCGTCGCGGCGGACGGAGGAATACTTCCGCCACGTCGAGAGCGAGGGCGCCGTCGTGGACCTCTGCGCCCCGGGCACGCTGCCCAAGAGCTTTCTTGTCACCGATTTCCCCGACGAGACCATTTATATCAGTCAGTTATCGCCCGCCGCGCTGAAAAAAAGAGCGAAGAGGCTGGAATTTTAAGAGTTACAGCTGCTGTTTATCTTGCTTTGTAGGGAGGGGTCTTGACCCCTCCGCAGACAGGCAGCCGCGTAAACACGGAGGGGTCAAGACCCCTCCCTACAGAACATCCGAAAACGGGATGTATAAAGATACCCACCCACAACAGGAGGCTATCATTTCATGGCAGAAGAAATCATCACCGAAACCAACCGCGAGACGGCTACCGACCATGCCTACGGCGGTGCGCAGATCCAGGTCCTCGAGGGTCTGGAGGCTGTGCGCAAGCGCCCCGGCATGTATATCGGCTCCACCGGGCCTTCCGGCCTGCATCATCTGGTCTATGAGATCGTCGATAACGCCATCGACGAGGCACTGGCCGGATACTGCACCCATATTGAAGTGACCATCAAGCCCGGCAACATCATTGAGGTCTCGGACAACGGACGCGGCATCCCCGTGGACATCCAGCCCAAGCTGGGCATCCCGGCTGTGACCGTCGTCTACACCGTGCTGCACGCCGGCGGCAAGTTCGGCGGCGAGGACTCCGGCTATAAAGTGGCCGGCGGTCTGCACGGCGTCGGCGCGTCCGTCGTCAACGCCCTGTCCGAGTGGCTGACCGTCCGCGTGCGCCGCGACGGGGCCGAGTATGAGCAGAGCTTCAAGCGCGGCAAGCCGGACGGCGACCTGAAAAAAATAGGCGCGGCGGCTTCTACCGGAACGACAGTCACCTTTAAGCCCGACCCGGAAATGTTCCAGGAAACGACGCTCTATCGCTATGAAACGCTGCTCAAGCGCCTGCGCGAGGAAGCGTTCCTGAACGCCGGTGTCAAGATTACCCTGACCGACGAGCGCCCCGACGCGGACCGCCCCCAGGACGAGCAGTCCGGCGAGATGCGCACCGAGACGATGTGCTACGAGGGCGGCATCCGCTCCTTCGTCAGCTACCTGTGCGAGCGCCGCGACTTAACGCCGCTGCACCCGCAGGTCATGTATATGAAGGGCGAGGGCCAGGGCGCTGTGGCCGAGGTCGCACTGCAATACTACGACAACAGCTACAACGAGCTGCTTTTGAGCTTTGCCAACAACGTCCACACCCCCGAGGGCGGCACCCACGAGGAGGGCTTTAAGCTGGCCCTGACCCGCGTGCTGAACGAATATGGACGTGCCAAGGGCATTTTGAAGGACAAGGACGAGAACCTGTCCGGCCCCGACGCCCGCGAGGGCATCATTGCCGTCGTCAGCGTGAAATTGCAGGAGGCGCAGTTTGAAGGCCAGACGAAGGCGAAGCTGGGCAACACCTTCATCAAGGGCCTGGTCAACAATGTGGTTTACAAGGCGCTGACCGAGTTCTTTGAGGAGAACCCAGCCGTCGCGAAGGCAATTCTGGAAAAAGCGACCCAGGCTGCCCGCGCCCGTGCCGCCGCCAAGAAGGCCCGCGAGCTGGTGCGCCGCAAGAGCGCGCTGGAATCCAACCGTATGCCCGGCAAGCTGGCCGACTGCCACGAAAAAGACCCCTCCAAGACCGAACTGTTCATCGTGGAGGGCGATTCTGCAGGCGGCTCGGCCAAGATGGGCCGTGACTCCAACATTCAGGCCATCCTGCCTCTGTGGGGCAAGATGCTGAACGTCGAAAAGGCCCGCGCGGACCGCATCTACGGCAACGATAAGCTGATGCCCGTCGTGACCGCGCTGGGCACCGGCATCGGCGACGAGTTTGATATTAGCAAAGTCCGCTACCATAAGATCTTCATCATGGCCGATGCCGATGTGGACGGCTCGCATATCTGCACGCTGATGCTGACCTTCTTCTTCCGCTATATGCGCCCGCTGATCGACCACGGCTATGTCTACGTCGCCCAGCCGCCGCTGTTCAAGCTGCAGAAGGGCCAGACCGTCAAGTACGCCTACAACGACGACGAAATGAAGCTGTTGAGCGCCGAAATGCCCGGCGCGAAGGTCAACCGCTACAAAGGTCTGGGCGAGATGAACCCCGACCAGCTGTGGGAGACCACGATGAACCCCGACAACCGCGTCATCGTGCAGATCAAAATCGAGGATGCCGAGCGTGCGGACGAGGCGTTCAGCATCCTGATGGGCGAGCAGGTCGAGCCGAGACGGCAGTTTATTGAGAAGAACGCAAAGTACGCGAATTTGGATGTGTGATGTTCCATGTGGAACATTGGTAGTCTATGGACAATGTGTTTCCGAAACGAAAATGGATGCGGCTGCGCAACTATGATTATGCCTCTCAAAAGGTTTATTTCATAACGCTGTGTACGCAAAATCGTGAAAGAATCTTATCTGAGATTGTAGGGAGGGGTCTTGACCCCTCCGTGCGCGCGGAAGTTACGCTGATGCCGTATGGGTCAATTGCTGAATATGATTTGCTGGAAATACCAAATCATTTTCCTAATGTGGAAATTTTGAATTATGCCATAATGCCGGATCATCTGCATATCTTATTGGCGCTGGGCTGCCGGGAGGCTGCTGCGGAGGGGTCAAGACCCCTCCCTACAGTGTCAACCATTATAGGGCAATATAAAGCTGGTGTGAGCCGCAAATGTAAGCGTGCAATATGGCAAAAATATTACCACGACCACATCATCCGCAACCAACTCGATTTTGAAGAAACATGGAAATATATCGACAACAACCCGTTGCAATGGGTGTTGGACGGAAAAGCGTAAAGTTTTTGTAACGTAATAGATAGTTAAGGTGATACAATGGAAGAAAACATCATCATGGTGCCGGGGTCCGGTACGAAGGTCATTGTGCGCGATGTGAAGCAGGAGATCGAGACGGCGTTCCTTGACTACTCGATGTCTGTTATCGTGGCGCGTGCTCTGCCCGATGTGCGCGACGGCCTGAAGCCCGTCCACCGCCGCATCCTGTACACGATGCACGAGCGCGGCAACGACCCGCAGCACCCCTACCGAAAATCTGCCGATACCGTCGGTGCGGTGCTGGGCTCGTACCACCCGCACGGCGACGCCTCGGTCTATGATGCCATGGTGCGTCTGGCGCAGGATTTCAGCCTGCGTTACCCGCTTGTGGACGGCCAGGGCAACTTCGGCTCCGTGGACGGCGACCCCCCGGCTGCTTACCGTTACACCGAGGCCCGCATGTCCAAGATGGCCTGCGAGATGCTGACCGACATTGAAAAAGACACCATCGACTGGGACCCCAACTTTGACGAGACCAAGAAGGAGCCCCACGTCCTGCCCAGCCGTTTCCCGAACCTGCTCGTCAACGGCAGCCAGGGTATCGCCGTCGGCATGGCGACGAACATCCCGCCCCACAACCTGCGCGAGATCGTCAACGGCATGGTCGCCCTGATGGACGACCCCGAAATCGACCTGGCCGGGCTGATGGAGTACGTCAAGGGCCCCGACTTCCCGACGGGCGGCATCATCATGGGCCGCAGCGGCATCCGCGCTGCTTACGCCACGGGCCGCGGCAAAATCACGCTGCGGGGCCGTGCCGAGATCATCGAGAAAAAGAACGGGCGCTACGAGATCCTGATTTCGGAAATCCCCTACATGGTCAACAAGACCCGCCTGATCGAGTCCATCGCTGACCTTGTCAAGGATAAGCGCATCGAGGGCATCAGCGACCTGAACGACGAGTCCTCGAGCCGCACCGGCATGAAGATCGTCATTGAGATCAAGAAGGACGCGAACCCCCAGGTCGTGCTGAACCAGCTCTACCGCTTCACCCAGCTGCAGGACACCGTCGGCGTCATCATGCTGGCGCTGGACGACGGCGTGCCCAAGATCATGAGCCTGAAAACCATGATGGAGCGCTATATTGAGTTCCAGATGCAGGTCATCCGCCGCCGCACCGCGTTTGAGTTGAAGAAGGCAAAGGAGCGCGAGCACATCCTCGAGGGCCTGCACAAGGCCGTTGACATCGTCGATGAGATCATCGCGACGATCCGCGCCTGCAAGGGCGGCTTTGCCGAGGCGCGGCAGGCCGTCATGGACAACTTCGGCTTTGACGAGCTGCAGGCGGACGCCATTGTCAAGCTGCAATTGGGCCGTCTGGCCGGTCTGGAGATCCTCAAAATCGAGCAGGAGTTGGGCGAGCTGCGCGAGGCCATCGCCGATTATGAGGACATTCTGGCCAACGACGAGCACGTCAAGCGCATCGTCAAGACCGACCTGACCGCGCTGGCCGACAAGTACGGCGACGAGCGCCGCACCTCCATCGAGACCGTCTCCGGCGAGGTCGATATTGAGGACCTGATCCCCGAGGAGACCTGCGTCTTTACGCTGACCCACGAGGGCTACATCAAGCGCACGACGCTGGACACCTACCAGGCACAGAACCGCGGCGGACGCGGCGTGCAGGGCATGACCCAGAAGGACGACGACTTCACCGAGGAACTTTTTGTCGGCTCTACGCATGATTATATGCTGTTTATGACGAACCAGGGCCGCGTCTACCGCCTGAAGGGCTATCAGGTGCCCGAGGGCAGCCGCACGGCCAAGGGCAGCCATATTGTGAACCTGCTGCAGCTGCAGGAGGGCGAGAAGGTCACGCTGATGCTGCAGCAGAAGGCCGGCGTGGACGAGGACAACACCTACGCCACGATGGTGACGAAGCAGGGCCTCATCAAGCGCACGCCGCTGTCCCAGTTCCGCAACATCCGCAAGATGGGCCTGATCGCCATTGCGCTGAACGAGGGCGACAGTCTGGTGTGGAGCCACCTGACCAAGGGTGACGACGAGATCATTGTTGCCACCCATGACGGCGCGGCCATCCGCTTTACCGAGGACGGCGCCCGCTCGATGGGCCGTACCGGCCACGGCGTCCGCGTCATCAAGCTGCGCGAGGGCGACTATGTCGTCGGTGCAGGCGTCTGCCGCCCGGGTGCGAACGTGCTGACCATCAGCGAGGAGGGCAAGGGCCGCCGCAGCCGCATTGACGACTACCGCATCACGAAGCGCGGCGGCTTGGGCATCCGCAACTACTCTAACGGCAACGTGGCGGGCATCAAGATCGTGGATGACACCGACGATCTGATCCTCATCAGCCAGAACGGCATTCTGATCAGGATCCATGCGGCGGACATCAACGTCCAGAGCCGCTACGGCAGCGGTGTCCGCGTCATGCGCCTGGTCGAGGACGACAAGGTGGCCGTGGTCGCCCGCGTGGACCGCGACAACGATGCCGAGACCGCAAAAATCGAGGATACCGGCGAGACCGACCCGACCCCCGAGGAGCTGGCGGCCATCGAAGCGGAAGAACTGGCGCAGGAGGCCGCGGAGGATGCAGCCCCCGAGAACGAGACCGAAGAATAAACCAATACAGGGGAGAGGCCGCGGGTCGGCCTCTCCTTTTTGGTGGATGGGTAGGGGCCGGGCATGCCCGGCCCGCAGCCCTGCGAAGGCTTGCACTTCCGGGAGAAATAAATCCCCTCCCTACAAGCATTTGAAATTTTTTCGCCGAAGCCTTTTTTATAAAAAAGGCTGGAAAAACACCGCGTATTCATGGTATTCTAAAGTATTCCCATCACAAAAAAGGAGCGCTCCACATGGAACATCTGCACACAACAATCTGCGCACTGGCGACGCCACCGGGCGAGGGCGGCATTGCCACCGTCCGCGTGTCCGGGCCGGACGCCTACGGCATCGTCGGCAAAATCTTTGCGCCGGTGCGGCAGGGGAAAAGCGTGGCCGACGCGAAGGGCTACACTGCCATGCTGGGCCACTACCTGCTGCACGGGGCCGAGATGGACGAGTGTGTGGCGCTGTTTTTCCGCGCACCGCACTCCTACACCGGCGAGGACGTTATTGAGCTGTCCGTCCACGGCGGCACGGCCATGGCGGACGGTTTGTTAGAAGCGCTCATCACCGCGGGCTGCGCGCCTGCCGGACCGGGGGAGTTCACCCGCCGCGCACTGGAAAACGGGCGGATGTCGCTGACGCAGGCCGAGGCTGTGATGGAGGTCATTGCAGCGAACGGGCGGCAGGGGGCTGCGCTGGCAAAATCCGCGCTGGACGGGCGGCTGGCAAAGCGCATCGGTAAGATACAGACCGCGCTGCAAACTCTGAACGCCCACCTGACCGCCTGGGTCGATTACCCCGAGGAGAACGTGCCCGAGCTGTCCGACGCGGCGTTTGTAGGGACGCTGACCGAGCAAAAGGCCGCGCTGGACGCGCTGATCTCCGGCTACAGCGCGGGCGCGGTGCTGCGCCATGGCGTGGACTGTGTGCTGCTGGGGCGGCCCAACGTGGGCAAAAGCACGCTGCTGAACCTGCTGGCCGGGTTTGACCGTGCCATTGTCACGCCCGTGGCCGGTACGACCCGCGATATTGTGGAGCAGGCCGTGCAGCTGGGCAGCGTGCGGCTGAACCTGTTTGACACCGCCGGTGTGCGGGAGGTGGGCGCGGACGGCGACGCCATCGAGGCCGAGGGCATCCGCCGCAGCTGGCGCAAGCTCGACGAGGCCGGGCTGGTGCTGGCCGTGTTCGACGCCGCACAGCCGTTGTCTGATGATGATTTAGAGCTGGCCCGCAGATGTCAGGGCCGCCCGGCCATCGCGGTTTTGAATAAGCAGGACCTGGCGGGGGAGACGGATGTTCCACGTGGAACATTGGAGCCGTATTTTAAGAAGATCGTCCCGATGTGTGCGCGGGATGCCGTCGGCTTGCAGGCCCTGACGGATGCGGTTGCGGATTTGTTAGGCACAGCGCAGCTGGACCCGGAGGCTGCGCAGTTGTGCAGTGCCCGCCAATTGGCCGCCGCGACCCGCGCGAGAGATGCGCTGGCGGAAGCGATTGCGGCGCGGCAGAACGGCTTTGGGCTGGACGCCGCCGCGGTGTGTTTGACGGACGCCTTGCAGGCGCTGTTTGATTTGACAGGAGAAAACGCCAGCGACGCAACGATAGAGGAAGTTTTTGAGACGTTCTGTGTGGGCAAGTAAGTAAAAAATGACGGAGCCTTCTCCCCTTGGGGGAGAAGGTGTCCGCGGCCCCGCCCGCGGACGGATGAGGGGAGAGCCTGCGGAGGTTGCCCGTTAAAAGGGAGGCTACGCAAACTCCGCCCTCATCAGCCGCCTGCGGGCGGCAGCTTCCCCCGAAGGGGAAGCCATTAAAACTGACAGGAGCCTTCTCCCCCTGGGGGAGAAGGTGTCCGCGGCCCCGCCCGCGGACGGATGAGGGGAGAGTCTGCGGAGGTTGACCGTTAAAGGGAGGCTACGCGAACTCCGCCCTCATCAGCCGCCTGCGGGCGGCAGCTTCCCCCGAAGGGGAAGCCTTTAAGGAGACAGCCATGAAAGGGATTAAAACCCATGACCCGCTGCACACTAATGCACAAAAACTGCGCAGAAAAATGACCCCGCAGGAGAGACGCTTGTGGTACGACTTTCTGAAAAACCTGCCGCAGACCGTTTACCGCCAGAAAATAATTGGCAATTTTATAGTTGATTTCTATATTTCATCGTGTAAACTGGTAATAGAACTGGACGGCGCACAGCACACCGAACCGCAGGCCGTCGAGTACGATGCACAGCGCACCGCCTACCTGCAAGGCATCGGCTGCCGGGTGCTGCGCTACGCCAACAATGCAGTGGACACAAATTTCGCGGGTGTCTGTGAGGACATCCTGCACAATATAGGGTAAGAGGGAACGTATATGGACAAACTGGGAACCTACGACGTCATCGTCATTGGTGCGGGGCATGCGGGGATCGAGGCGGCGCATGCGGCGGCACGGCTGGGGGCAAGGACCGCGGTGTTTACGCTGTCGCTGGATTTCATCGGCAATATGCCGTGCAACCCGTCCATCGGCGGCACGGCCAAGGGGCATCTTGTGCGGGAGGTCGATGCGCTCGGCGGGCTGATGGGGCTGGCCGCAGACGCCACCTACCTGCAAAGCCGGATGCTCAACCGCGGCAAAGGCCCCGCCGTACACAGTCTGCGCGTGCAGACAGACCGCAAGCGCTACCACATCTGGATGAAGCACGCGCTGGAGCAAACCGCCAACCTCGACATCCATCAGGGCGAGATCGTCGGCGTGGACGTGCAGGACGGCAAGGTCTGCGGCGTGTTCACGAACCTGCACGGCTACTACGCCTGCAAGGCCGTTGTCATTGCCACCGGCACCAACCTGGGCGGGCGCATCTTTGTGGGAGATGCCCACTATGACAGCGGCCCCGACGGCACCCACGCCGCCACCGCGCTGACCCTGTGCCTTGTGGAGAACGGCTTCACGCTGCGCCGCTTCAAGACCGGCACGCCTGCCCGCGTCCACCGCCGCAGCATCGACTTCTCGAAGCTCGAATGCCAGCCCGGCGACCCCGACGCCGAGCTGCAGCCGTTCAGCTTTATGACCCGCGTGCCGATGCACAACAAGGTCAACTGCTACATCGCCTACACGAACCCCGCGACCCATAAGGTCATTCTCGACAACCTGCACCGCTCGCCGCTCTACGGCGGCGACATTCAGGGCGTCGGCCCGCGGTACTGCCCGTCCATTGAGGATAAGGTCGTCCGCTTTAAAGAGAAGGAGCGCCACCCGGTTTTTGTGGAGCCCTGCGGCGAGGACACCGAGGAAATGTACCTGCAGGGTCTCTCGTCCAGCCTGCCCGAGGCCGTGCAGAACGAGATGTACCGCACGATTGCCGGGTTTGAGCATCTCGAAATCATGCGCCCGGCCTACGCCATTGAGTATGACTGCGTGGACCCCACGACGCTCAAGCCCACGCTGGAAAGCAAGGTCGTGGGCGGCATCTACGGCGCGGGGCAGTTCAACGGCACATCCGGCTATGAGGAGGCCGCTGCGCAGGGCTTGCTGGCGGGTCTGAACGCCGCCCGCCACGCGCTGGGCAGGGAAGAACTTGTGCTGGCGCGGCACACAAGCTACCTCGGCACGCTGGTGGACGACCTTGTCACGAAGGGTGTCATGGACCCCTACCGCATGATGACGAGCCGCAGCGAGTACCGCCTGAGCCTGCGCCAGGACAACGCCGACGAGCGGCTGACCCCGATTGGCCGCGAGTACGGGCTGGTGGACGATGACCGCTGGGCACTGTTCTGCCGTGACCGCGAGGTCAAGCAGGCCGAGCTGCACCGACTGGAGACGACGAGCATCAAATTGGCCGACCTGCGCGCCGCCGCCCCCGAGGGCGCGGAGCTGGGCGAAATCGGCGGTTCGGCCATCGAGCTGATGCGGCGGCCCTACATCAGCTATGACCTGATCGCGAAGGTCATTGGCCGCGGCGAGGGCGTGACCCCCGCCATGGCGCAGCGCATCGAGACGGAAATCCGCTACGCCGGGTACATTGCGCGGGAGGAGCGGATCATACGGGATATTCAGCGGCACGAGAATGTGAAGATCCCCGACGACTTTGACTATGAGCCGATTGAGACGATGACGCTGGAATCCCGCGAAAAGCTGACGAAGATAAGGCCGCGCACGCTGGCGCAGGCCGGGCGGATACCGGGTGTATCGCCCAGCGACCTGGCGCAGCTGAGTATTGTGCTGCTGAAACTGAAATAAACAGGATGCCTTCTCCCGCGAGGAAGAAGGTGCCCGAGGCCCCGCCCGAGGGCGGATGAGGGCCGAGTATATCAATTTCACCCGCAACCGGGCAGCCACATACAGTCTGCCCTCATCAGCCGCCTGCGGGCGGCAGCTTCCCCCGAGGGGGAAGCCAAGGAGACGCTATGATTGATAAAAACAGATTACAAGCTAAATGTTCCACGTGGAACATCCCCTTGACCGGCGCACAGCTGGACCTGCTGGACAGGTACGCCGAGCTGCTGGTCAGCTATAACGAAAAGGTCAACCTGACCGCCATCACCAGCCCCGAGGGCATCGAGGACCGCCACTTTGCGGACAGCCTGCTGTTTGCGGCGCAGCCCGAGGTCAGCGGCAGGCTGGTGGACGTCGGCACCGGTGCGGGGTTCCCGGGCATTGTGGCAAAAATCTACAAGCCTGACCTGGAGCTGACGCTGATGGAGCCGACGGGCAAGCGCGTGGACTTTTTACGCTACGCCTGTGCCGAGCTGGGTCTGACCGGCGTCGAGTTTGCGAAGGAACGCGCCGAGGAGGCCGCCCGCAAGATCTGGCGCGAGCAGTTCGACGTGGCCAGCGCCCGCGCGGTGGCAGCACTGCCTGTGCTGTGCGAATACTGCCTGCCGCTGGTCAAAGTCGGCGGGCGGTTCATCGCGATGAAGGGCCCCGAGGCAGACGCAGAAGCAAAAGCCGCCGCCAACGCGCTGAAAAAGCTGGGCGGCCAATATGAGGAAACGCGCGCCTTCACGCTGCCGGACGGCAGTGCCCGCGGGCTGGTGTTCTGCAAAAAAATATCGCAGACTCCGACGGTTTACCCCCGAAACGGCGGAAAAATTGCAAAGAAGCCGTTGTAACAGCGCAAAAAATTGAACATAAGGGCGAACGATTTTTCTTCCCCGAAACTGCGGTTTATGCTATGCTTTTTGTAGAAAAGCATAGCATTTTTTACGCCACAGGGGAGGAACCGAAATTGCCTAGAAATGATATACAAAAGCAGGGGCGCATTCTGATGCTGCCTGTGGACTGCATCGAGCCGTCGCCCTACCAGGCGCGCACCGCCTTCGACGAGCCGGAGATCGCCGCGCTGGCCGTCAGCATTTTGCAGAACGGCCTTTTGCAGCCCATCAGCGTGCGGCGGGTCGGGCTGCACAAATACCAGCTTGTGGCGGGGGAGCGCCGCCTGCGCGCCTGCCGTCTGGCCAAGCTGGACAAGGTGCCGGCGATACTGGCCGACTACGACGACAGCGAATCCGCCGCGCTGGGGCTTTTGGAAAATTTGCAGCGCAGCCAGCTGGACCCGTTCGACACGGCGCGGGGCATTAAAGAGGTCATCCGGCTGTGGGGCTGCACCCAGGCCGAGGCTGCGCGGCGGCTGGGGTTGAGCCAGCCGGCCCTTGCCAACAAGCTGCGCCTGCTGACCCTGACGCCGGAACAGCAGCAGCTTTGCACGGCCAGCCACCTGAGCGAGCGCCACGCCCGCGCCGCCCTGCGCCTGCCCGAGGGACGCCGCACCGCCGCGCTGGAAAAGATGGCGCGGGACAAGATGAGCGTGCGCCAGGCGGACCGCCTTGTGGACCAGATGCTGGCCGCCCCCAACGGGCCCAGCCCCTGCCGCCGCACAATCCCCATGGTGCGGGATGTGCGGTTCTTTGTAAATACATTGCAGCACGCGGTGGATTTGATGACCCAGAAGGGAATCGCCGCCACGACCCGGTGCGATAAGCATGACGGGTGTCTGGAGTACATTGTGAGAATTCCGGTCAGCAGCGACGGTACGGCGGGAAAGGTGGAAAACGGCGCGAAGGAGGAAGAAGGGGAGTTTGAGGTGAAGGTGTGAGGGGAAGGCTGGCTGCGAGGATAGACGGCCGGGATGGCTGCGTTGGTGTACGCTTTTTGGCTGCCGCGCGGTAGGGGCCGGGCATGCCCGGCCCGCGGGTTTCCCATAAGCGCCCGTTTGCCTTGCAAGAAACTATCCCGGAAAATTCGTTGCTGCGGCAAGTTGGCGGGCGACCAATGGTCGCCCCTACACCGCAGCAATATTTTACCATGCAGCAACGGCACACGTCCCCGGAACGGTCAAGAACGTTCCCTACAAAGCACCCGTGAACCCCATCTGTAGGGAGGGGTCTTGACCCCTCCGCGGACGCTTGCCCGATACCGGGCATTCACGGGCAGCCACTCGCACCCCCCGCGGGGCGTCGGGGACGCCGCCCCCTGCAACGACCTACGAGCTTTCCCGCCATCGTTCATGCCCGCGCCGCTTGCAGCATGACATACCCCCGGCAGATGTTCCACGTGGAACATCTGCCGGACTTTTTTGTTGGAAAAACCCCTTTTTTATCCCTTCTGTTTGTGCTATAATAGATACAAGCGGCCCCAAAGCCGCCAAAAAACGCAAAAACAGGGGAGGTACGGCGTGGCAAAAGTCATCGCAATAGCAAACCAGAAGGGCGGCGTTGGCAAAACCACCACCGCCGTCAACCTGAGCGCCTGTGTGGCGGCACTCGGCAAAAAGGTCCTCATCGTCGATCTGGACCCGCAGGGCAACACCACATCGGCGTATGGCATCTCCAAAAACAAGGTGGAGGCCGACACCTACACCTGCCTGATCGACGATGATGACGTCCGCGAGGCCATCATCAAGAGCGAGTACAACGCCGATGTGCTGCCGTCCAACACCCAGCTGGCGGGCGCGCCCATCGAGCTTGTGTCGGTGCCGCGGCGGGAAATGCGCCTGCGCACCGTGCTGGCCCCCGTCGTGCCGCTGTACGACTACATTTTCATCGACTGTGCGCCGTCGCTCGACCTTTTGACCGTCAACGCGCTCTGCGCGGCGGACACCGTCATCATCCCGATGCAGTGCGAGTTCTTCGCGCTCGAGGGCCTGAGCGAGCTGATGGCGACCCTGAAAACCGTGCGCAAAAAGTACAACCGGTACTTAGACATCGAGGGCGTGCTGTTCACGATGTACTCCGGGCGGCTCAACCTGACGATGCAGGTCGTCGCGCAGGTCAAAAAGTACTTTGGCGACAAGGTCTACCGCGCCGTCATTCCGCGCACCGTGCGCCTGAGCGAGGCCCCGAGCTTCGGTATGCCGATCAACTTCTATGAGCCGAACGGCAGGGGCAGCGAGGCGTACATGGAATTGGCGCGGGAATTTTTGGCAAACAACGAACGATAAGGAGGGACGCCGATGGCCAAAAAGAAGATGGGCGGGCTTGGCAAGGGGCTGGACAGCCTGTTTGCCGATCTGTCCGACGATACCGGCAGCGAAGCGTCCAACTCAACGCTGCCGCTGCGGGAAATCGAGCCTGACCCCGAGCAGCCCCGCAAGCGGTTTGACGACGACGCGCTGAACCAGCTGGCCGACAGCATCACCGAGAACGGGCTTTTGCAGCCCATTGCGGTGCGGCCCAAAAAGGTCGGCCCGGGGTACATCATCATTGCGGGCGAGCGCCGCTGGCGTGCCGCACGCCTGGCCGGGCTGGACGAGGTGCCGGTCATCATCAAGGATGTGACCGACGAGCAGGCCGCCGCGCTGGCGCTGATTGAAAATCTGCAGCGCGAGGACCTCGACCCCATCGAGGTCGCTGAGGGCTGCCGGCAGCTGATCGACAAGTACGGCTTAACGCAGGAATCCGCCGCGAAAAAGCTGGGCAAGAGCCGCAGCGCCGTGACCAACAGCCTGCGCCTGCTGGCCCTGCCCGAGGATGTGCGCCGTATGGTCAGCGGAGGCAAGCTGAGCTTTGGCCACGCCAAGGTCCTGCTGGGGCTGCCCAATGAGGATCTGATGCGGCAGGCTGCGGCGGAGGTCGCGGCGCAGAATCTGAACGTGCGCCAGACCGAGGCCCTGTGCAAAAAGCTGACAAAGCCCGCCAAGCCGCCCAAGGCGAAGGATGATAACTTCACCCGCCCGAAGCGCGCCGTGGAGGTGGAGGCGGCCTTGAAAGAGGTCACCGGCAGCGAGGTCCATGTTGACTACAAGGACGGCAAGGGCTCGCTGAAAATCGACTTTTACAGCGATGATATGCTGCAAAAGTTCGTGAGCCTGCTGGGAATGTATGACCCGGAAGGGTGAGCAGCCCGGAAATCTGTAGGGGCGGGGCATGCCCCGCCCGCAGCCTACCCATAAAATGCTATTTATTTGTAAAGCCGCGGGCCGGACATGTCCGGCCCCTACAAAAGCAAATATTGAATAGAGGAGTACCACTATGTTAGACATTCGTTTTGTCCGTGAAAACCCGGACGCCGTCAAGGAAAACATCAGGAAAAAGTTTCAGGACGCCAAGCTGCCCCTCGTCGATGAGGTCATCGCGCTTGACGCCGAGTACCGCGCCGCCATCGGTGAGGCCAGCGACCTGCGCGCAAACCGCAACAAGCTGTCCAAGCAGATCGGCGCATTGATGGGCCAGGCCAAGAAAGACCCCTCCAAGGCTGCCGAGGCCGAGGAAATCAAGAAGCAGGTCACGGCCCAGGCTGACCGCCTGAAGGAGCTGGAGGCCAAGGAGACAGAGCTGCAGGCCAAGATCCAGGAGATCATGTACACGATCCCCCAGATGATCGACCCCAGCGTGCCCATCGGCCCCGACGACAGCCATAACGTCGAGGTCCAGCGCTTCGGCGAGCCCGTTGTGCCCGACTACCCGATCCCGTACCACGTGGACATCATGGAGAGCTTCGACGGCATCGACCTTGACGCCGCAGGCCGCGTCTCCGGCAACGGCTTCTACTACCTGCTGGGCGACATTGCCCGCCTGCATGAGGCTGTGCTGGCCTACGCCCGCGATTTTATGATCGACAAGGGCTTTACCTATGTCATCCCCCCGTTCATGATGCACGGCGACGTGGTCAAGGGCGTTATGTCTTTCCCTGAAATGGACGCTATGATGTACAAAATCGAGGGTGAGGATCTGTACCTGATCGGCACGTCCGAGCACACGATGATTGGCCGCTTCATCGACCAGACGCTCGACGGCGCCAAGCTGCCCCTGACTCTGACCAGCTACAGCCCCTGCTTCCGCAAGGAGAAGGGCGCCCACGGCATCGAGGAGCGCGGCATCTACCGCATCCATCAGTTCGAGAAGCAGGAGATGATCGTCGTCTGCAAGCCTGAGGACAGCATGGACTGGTACGACAAGCTGTGGAAGAACTCCGTCGAGCTGTTCCGCTCCATGGAGATCCCCGTCCGCCAGCTGGAGTGCTGCTCCGGCGATCTGGCCGATCTGAAGGTCAAGAGCTGCGACATCGAGGCGTGGAGCCCGCGCCAGCAGAAGTACTTCGAGGTCTGCTCCTGCTCCAACCTGGGCGACGCCCAGGCCCGCCGCCTGCACATCCGCTTTAAGGATGAGAACGGCAAGACCCAGCTGGCCCACACGCTGAACAACACCTGCGTGGCCCCGCCGCGTATGCTGATCGCCTTCCTGGAGAACCACCTGCAGGCCGACGGCACCGTGACCATCCCTGAGGTCCTGCGCCCCTACATGGGCGGCAAGGCCGTGCTGGTGCCCAACAAGAAGTAATTTTGCAAGAGCCTTCCCCCGAGGGGGAAGGTGGCCGAAGGCCGGATGAGGGGAAAGCTGCCGTGGCCGCCCATAACCGGGTAACTGCCGTAAGTTCGCCCCTCATCAGTCCGCTTTGCGGACAGCTTCAGTCTCCGCGCTAAGAGCCGCCTTCGGCGGTTGCACTCCGACACGCGCCTGCGGGCGCAGCCCCTCGTGGGAAGCCTTTAGAGTTTTCCCCCGCATTGCACCCGCAATGCGGGATTTTTTTTGCATTTTTGAAAAAAATCGGGAAAAACTACTTGACATAGGGGAAAATGTCGGTTATAATAATATAGCGTTCTCAAGAGCGCGACGACAAATGTGGCGGTATAGCTCAGTTGGCTAGAGCATTCGGTTCATACCCGAAGTGTCACCGGTTCAAATCCAGTTACCGCTACCACATTACAGAGTTTCGCTAAGATAAGGGGGACGGTCGTCCGCAATAGTGGATGATGAAAGTCGGAGGTTTTAGCGAAGCTCTGTATTTCTAAGGCCCGTTGGTCAAGCGGTTAAGACACGGCCCTTTCACGGCTGTAACATGGGTTCGATTCCCGTACGGGTCACCAAAAAGCACTACTTCATTTGAGGTAGTGCTTTTTTCTTTGTATACGCTTTTTAATAGGTGTCGGGCGTAAAAGGTGACCCGTGCGGGAATCGAACATCCCCTCGTTTTCTTTTGCCTATTCCTCCGGCCTGACCACCGTTACGGTACACTGCGCTGTAAAACCGCCGCAGTCGGCGGTCAGGGTCGTGGTGCCGTAATTCACGGGGACGAGCCAGGAGCCGTCGAAGCGGGCGATGCGCTCGTCGGCGATGTGATAGGTCACGGCGGGGTGGTCGGTGGTGTCCTCCGGCAGAAGATGGCAGACTGCGCCGACGCGGCTGGCGTAGGCGTAGTCGGACTCGCGCGTGCCGTCGGCGGTGATCCAGGTCACAAGCTCGTCGTCAAAATACAGCGTGTAGTCGTCCAAAGCAATGCCGCGCAGCGGGCTGGACACCTGCACCGGGCAGCTGGCGGAAATTTTCCCGTCGGCGCTTTGCAGCGTCAGGGTGGTCGAGCCGCCGCGCAGACCGGTCACAATGCCGCTGGGATCGACCTCGGCAATCGTGTCATCGGCCACAGACCAGCGCCACTCGGTCAGGGCGGCGCGGCGGGGGCTGACCTCACGCCCGTCGGCATCCTCGTAGAGGACGGCGGTCTCGGCGGTCTGGGTCTTTTCGACCTGCACGGTGTCGGGCAGGGTCACGGCGGCCACCGGCGCGCCGCAGGCCGTCAGGCCCAGCAGCAGGGCGGGCAGAACAAAAAACAGCGATTTCATGCAAAAGCCCCCTTTTGGCAGTATCATACCACAATGCGCCGCCGCAGGCAACTGTTGCACTTTTGGGCAAATGCGTGTACAATAAACTATATACTTTTGCAAAAGGGGGGGCCGGGCATGGAGCGGACGGCGGGCGGCATCACCTACACGCTGACGCGGCGGCGGGTGCGCAACATCAACCTGCGCGTGCGGGCCGACGGCAGTGTGGCGGCCAGTGCGTCGCCGCGGGTGCCGGCGGCTTATGTGGACGCCTTTGTCACGGCGCGGGCCGACTGGGTGCGCACCGCACAGGCGCGTGCCGCGGCCCGGCGCGAACGAGAGGCCGCCGAGGCCCCCGCGCTGCCGCCCAAGGCCGAGGCACTGGCCTATATGCAGGCGCTGTGCCGGGCATACTATCCGCAATTCGCGGCGACCTGCCCGGGCGGCGCGATGCCCAAAATTGCGGTGCGTGACATGAACACCCGCTGGGGGTCGTGCAGTCTGCGCACCGGCACGCTGGCGTTTGCGCGGCGGCTCTGCACGATGCCGCTGCCCGCGCAGGAGTACGTTGTTGTGCATGAGTTCTGTCACTTTGCCCACCCCGACCACAGCCCGGCGTTCTGGGCCGCGGTGGCGGAGGTGCTTCCGGATTATAAGCAGCGGGAACGGATGCTGAAGCTGCGGTGAGAGCGGGCGGATGCCTTCCCCCGTGGGGCTGCGCCCGCAGGCGCGTGTCGGAGCGCAACCGCCGGAGAGGCGGCTTTTAGCGCGGAGACTGAAGGTGTCTGCGGCCCCGCCCGCAGACGGATGAGGGGGAGTTTGCCGCGATTGCCCGTGAACGGGGTGCCGGCGGAAGGTTTGCCCTCATTCGACCTTCGCGTTCGCTCGGCCGCCTTCCCCCGGAGGGGAAGGCTTCATACTCTACAAACAAGGGAGGTTCCCATCTTGCCGTCTCCACAGAAAAAATATACGACGCTGGTCAGCAATACGCTGCTGTTTGCCATCTCCAACTTCAGCTCCAAGCTGCTCAGCTTCTTCATCCGCCCGTATCTGAGCTACGCGCTCGACTCGCCGGACGTTATGGGCGTGTCCAGCCTTTTGCAGCAGGCCACAAACCTGCTGATCCCGGTGGTCAGCCTTGGCGTGGCCTATGCGGTCATCCGGTTCGGGCTGGACAAAGCGACCAACAAATCCAGCGTCTTTGTCAACGGCGCGGCGACTATCGGGCTGGGCTTTGTGGTGCTGCTGCTGGCCATGCCGCTGGTGCGGCTTATCCCGAACGCTGCGGAGTACCTGGGCTTTTTGTACCTCTGCGTGCTGGCCAGTTGTATGAGAACGCTGTGTACCCAGTTCATCCGCTCGCGGATGCTGAACCGGCTGGTCGCCATAGACGGTGTGCTGACAACGCTGAGCCTGCTGCTCTACTACCTGCTGTTCCTGAGCGTCTTAAAAATGGGCGCTACAGGCTTTTTGCTGGCAAATGCGCTGGCAGATTTGACATCCATGGTGTTTGTGTTCATTGCGGGCGGGTGCTGGCGGTACTTCAAGCCCAGGGCGTTTGACAAGACGCTGTGGAAGGAGATGCTGCGCTACTGCCTGCCGATGATCCCGGCGTCCATCAGCTTTTGGATCATCAACGCCAGCGACATGTTCTTTGTGCAGGGCATGTGCGAGGGCTACGCGGGCCGCAGCGGCAACCACTGGGTCGGCCTGCTGTCGGCGGGGTACTTCCTGCCGCAGATCATCACGATTTTGGGCAGCATCTTCTACGAGGCGTGGCAGCTCTCCGCCGTGACCGAGGAGACGGACCGCCAGGCGTTCTTCTCCAAGATATTCCGCGTGTATGCCAGCGTGCTGTTCTGCTGCGTGGCGGGCATCATCATGCTGTGCCAGCTGCTCATGCGGGTGTTCAAGGCTGAATATTTTGACGCCTGGACGTTTGTTCCGTTCCTGACGCTCTGCTCGATGCTGACCTGCCTGAACCAGTTCCTGAACAGCGTCTACGTCGTGTATAAACGGTCTACCGGCTCGCTGTTCACAATGCTGGCCGGTGCGGTGCTGAACCTGATTCTGAACTACCTGCTCATTTTGCGGTGGGGCCCGTGGGGAGTAACCCCGGCCAGCTTCCTGAGCCTGATGCTGGTGTTTTTGCTGCGCGCCTACTCGACCCGCGGTCTGCTGGAGATCGACTTCCACCCGGCGTGGCTTGTGCTGAATCTGGCGCTGGTGCTGGCGGAGATCTGGTGCATGATGAACCTGACCCATTGGGCGCTGCCCGTCGTGGGCATCACCGCGGTGGTCTGCGTGCTGAACATCCGCGAGGTGCTGAGCATGCTGGATACGCTGATCGGGAAGTTTTTGAAGAAACGGAAAAGTTGATTTTGATTTGCCTTCCCCCCCGGGGGAAGGCTTAAAGGAGCTTATTATGGAAAACAACGCTATCCTCTCCGCCCTCTCCGCCCGCAAAAGCGTGCGGGTATTCACCCCCGACCCCGTCACGCCGGACGAGCGGGCGGCCATCCTGAACGCGGCGTTCCAGGCACCGACGGCGGGCAACCAGCAGCTGTACACGATCCTGGACATCACCGACCCGGCGCTGAAGGCCACGCTGGCCGACCTGTGCGACCACCAGCCGTTCATTGCCGGGGCGCCGCTGGTGCTGGTGTTCCTGGCCGACTGCCGCCGCTGGCTCAACGCCTACCACGCCGCGGGCATCACGGACGCCCGCAAGCCCGGGGCAGGGGACTTGATGCTGGCCGTGGCCGACACCTGCATTGCCGCCCAGAACGCCGTGGTCGCCGCCGAGTCTCTGGGCATCGGCAGCTGCTACATAGGCGACGTCCTAGAGAATGCTGAGGCCATGCGCGACGCCCTGCACCTGCCGCAGTACGTTGTGCCCGCCTGTATGCTGGTGTTTGGCCGCCCCACGGAGCAGCAGCAGCGCCGCCCCAAGCCCGCCCGCTTTGCCGAGCAGGCCGTCGTCTGCGAGAATGTGTACACGGACCGCACGCCCGACGAGCTGCGCGCCGACTTTGCGGCGAAAGCCGCCGCCAACGGCCAGCTCGACTACGACTTTGACAAAGCTGTGCAGGCATTTTGCAAGCGCAAGTACGCGAGCGACTTTTCCCGGGAGATGACGAGAAGCGCAGAGATTTACTGGAAAGAGTTTTTGTGATAGGCAGAGAACGCAGGGGCGGAGCCCATATCCGCCCGGGCGTGTTGCCGCTGCCGCCGCGCCCCTGCAATCTCTACAAATAAACCACCCCCACCCAACCGTAGATGTTCTGCGGCTGGGTGGGGGCTTTCTTATTGATTGAAGGTGAAATTATATAGCAGACCGTCAATAAATTGCATTCCTGCCTTATTGCGTGCGTAGGGGCGGCCATGGGTCGCCCGCCAACTTACCGCAGCAACGCATTTTCCGGGACAGTTTTTTGCAAGGCAAACGGGCAGGGGCGAGCAATGCTCGCCCCTACAAGCGTTTTTCGACAGTCTGCTATATTTTGGTTGTATCCTGTAGTTTATGCTCTGGCGTAACGAAGCTGCCGGTATTGTCAGCTTTTAGATTGGCGTTGGATACAGGATTTCCGGCGTTATCAATTTTACGGATATAGACAGTGCAGAGTTAGTTATTCTTGTATATGATATGAAAAGTATCATTATTACCAACAGTCTTTTCCAGACTATAACTACCCCATGCTCCACTATTAGGGGTAAAAGCATCAATATAGAACCAGGTTTTTTTATGGGGAGCCGGAGTAGAGGGATATGGATCATAATATAAATGAAACGAACATTTGAAGCCTCTCTTATATCCTTCAGGCGGGCAGATTTCATTTATAACATAAGTTTTGTTATTTTGGTCTCCGGTAGTTAGGAAAGCAGAATACTCGATGCTATCTCCCTCATGCAGTTTGACAGGAATGGAGCATTCTCCGTTACTACCACTGGTGAGTTGGGCAACAGTTTTTTGGCCGTCCATAATAGCAAAAGTAGCACCGGACAGCGGATTTCTATCAGGGTCAGTGACGCGCAGCTCCAATTTGGCAACGGGAAAGCGCATAATGGTAAGCTGCCTTTTATCCATCTCGACAATACCTGAATTGAAATTTCCGCCATCCTGTATGGAATTGAGATAATAGTCGTTGTCCCCATCATTGCGAACGTTAATATAGATTTCTGTATCGCTGGGGATGACTTGATAGCCATCAGGAACTTCAGCGTCGGTGATAGTAGTCCGCTTATCCCCGATAACAGTGCGGGGACTATGGTCTTTATCACGAGAAATGTCCAACAGAATATCACCGTTTTCATCAGAGTCCACATCAAAGGAGTTTTCGCCGCTCTGAATGTGATATGTTCTGTTTGCAAAAGGCGCAGATTTTTTAGTACTGACATCCTGCAAGTGGATAATGAACTGATGTTTATTTGCTGTAGCGGTGCTGCCGGTCGTACCGCCGCCGGAAATGCCGCCCCCGGTGCTGCCCCCGCCGGTTTCACCGCCGCCGGAGTGGTCATTCTTCTTCGGCGTCGGCACAACAACAGCCTCATCACTGCCGATATTTACACTCGCGGTGGTTCCCGCGTTCGTGTATACGACCTGTATCCCATCGGCGCTGGTGTACACTAAGTACAAAACCTGCCCGCTGGCGTTGCAGGTCATCCCCTGCACGGTACCCTTGACCCCGGCATCTGCCGCAATCGTGGTCGTGGCAGTGCTGCCCGCAGGCGGGTCGTTCACATGCAGCAGATACTGCCCGCTGCCCTCGGTCAAGGCGACCTTGCCGCCTGTGACCTCGGGTGCGTTTGCTTCTAATGGGCCTGCCCAGTTGGTCAAGGCGGCTGCATTTTCGGCGTTCCCGGCTACAGATGCGTTCTGCACCAAGGCGTAGTTCTGCGCACCCTGCCGGGTCGCCGTCATCACACACGCCTGCGTCTCACTGACGGCCTGCTTTTCCTTGGCGCTGTCAATGTACCCGGTCAGCGCCGGGACGGCAAAGGCCGCCAGCACGCCCAGAATCACCAATACCACGATCAGCTCCACCAGCGTAAAGCCGCCGCGGCTGCGCGGGGTTCGTTTCAGACCTGTCATAGGGATGCCTCCTCTTTATTCGGCGGGGTCAAAAATGCTCTGGTCGCGCTTGGCGTGCGCGCCGATGTTGTTGTATTCCAGCATCAGATACCCCTTGGCCCACTCGTCCAGCGCGGGGTCTGTGCCGTATTCGGCTGTGCTGCCGTCCACCTTCATGTAGTCGTTGGCGGCGGTCACAACGGGGGTGTTGTGCTTCATTTCCAGCAGGTACTCGTAGTAGTCGCTCAGGGGCAGACCCGCCTGCTGCAGCAGGGTGGGGGTCAGCATGACCATGTCCATGCGGTTCAGCGGGTCGGTGGTGCTGGTGGCGGCTGCCGTGTGCTCCAGCGGGTAGTTGGCCCAGATGAAAAACGGCGTGCTGCGCTCCAAAATTTGCAGCTCGTTGTCGGTTTCGGCAAAGCTGGGGTCGGCCACATGGCCTACAAAGCTGGGCGCGTGGTCACCGGCCATGGCCACAATGACCTTGCGGCCCGTCTTTTCGTACTGCGCGGTAAAGTAATCGCACAGCTCCTGCACGGCGGCGTCGGTCATTTTGATGCAGCTCAGGTACTCGTCCATCAGTGCATCGTAGTCGCCGTAGTCGGTGGCGGCGTGGACAATATCCAGCGACGCATCGTTCATATCGTAGTCGCCGTGGCTCTGGATGGAGACCAGGAAGCTGAACCGCGGCTTGTCCTCCGGCATGGCCTCGTACATCGTTTCCCAGTCGCGGTAGGTGGCCGAGTCGGTCTGGTACGGGCGGTCCCCGTAGGTCTCCTGCGTGGTAAAATCGCTCTGGAAATGGGTCTCGTCAAAGCCCAGCGCCAGCCAGGCGGAGTCGCGGCGGTAGTTGGAGTTCGTGTAGGGGTGGGCGGCCATCGTGGAGTAGCCCAGACCCTTGAGGTAGCTGACAACGCTGTTGGCGTTGTACAGGTTCAGCCAGTTGAACGGCGTGATGCTGGGCATCAGGATCAGCGAGTTGGAGGTCAGCATCTCGTACTCGGTGGAGTTTGTGCCGCCGCCCACATGGGGGCTGATCGTGTGGCCGTAGACCGAGTTGGGCAGGTTCTTGGTGACCGGCATGATGTCGGTGTCGGCCTGCAGGTCGGTGACAAGGTCAAAGTCGTAGAAGCTCTCGGACAGGATCAGCACAATGTCGGGGTAGTCCTCGGCGCTCTCGGGGCTGGCAGGGGCGGTGTAGTCGTCGGCCTTGCGGGCGGTGTTCACCGCCGCGGCGTCGTTGTAGTTCTCCGGCTCAATGACAGGGTCGGCCATCAGGCTGGTGGCCTCAATCGTCCCGGCCAGATAGCCGTAGGTGTAGTAGGTGTTCTGCCACGCCCAGCCGTAGGTCGTCTTGGGCTTGATGGTCACGGGGCCGAAGTAGCCGAAGAACATGACCAGAAACACGCCCAGTGCGCTGCCCGCAGCCCGCACGCCGCGGGCCTTCCAGCTTGCGCGCTTAGGCGCACCCTTGGCCAGCTGCGCCTGCACGAACGCAATCGCCAGAATCGGCAGGTAGAGCAGCGCGATCTTCACAACGTCCTGCGTGATTTTCAGGGTGTAGCTGCCCATGACCTCGGCGGCGGTGCCGAGGTTCAAAATGTCCTGGGGCATCAGCGCCGAGCCGTGCAGGTCGCGGGTGTAGTAGTTGATGAGCGCAATGATGGTGAACACCGCGCCCGAAATGCCCGTTGCGCGGCTCCACTTGCCGAGCAGCGCAAACAAAATCAGCGTCAGGCAAAAGGCGGTCAGCGCGTTGAGCGGCGCGTAGAGCGGCCATTGAAGCTGCAAAAAGCTCTCGGTCACGCCGTCGGACAGCTCCAGCTGATAGCGGGAGATGAACCCCACCGCCACCGCCAGCAGGCAGGGGAGCACCCCCTGCAAGAGGAATTTCTTCCAGTTAAAGTTTTTCAAATGCTGCATAGGTGATGAATAAATACCTTTCTCTGTAAAATTTGTACATAACTATACATAATATATTATAACACGACACCACAAAAAAAGAAAGAGGCGCAAGCAGCACCTCTTTGGATATATAATGATGTTTGTCCGGAATACGGATATTACAATACGCCTGCCCGTAGGGAGCGGCATATATGCCGCCCGCACCTCCCGGCCAGCACCCGCCAACCATCCACCACCCCGTAGGGGCCGGGCATGCCCGGCCCGCAACCCTGCGTCGCCGCCTGTTACTGGTTTGCATCGTAGGGAGGGGTCTTGACCCCTCCGCGGGGCGTCGAGGACGCCGCCCCCTACAGGGATGGCCCGCAACCAAAACGTCACTTCCGCGTATTCTTCTTCCAGATCCAATACAGCCCTTCCAGCACCAGCGTCTCGCGGTACACAATATCCGTCGCACACGCTGTGCGCACACTGTCGGGCAGCGTGCCGGTTGCGACCACCGGCGCGTCGGGTGCGCCCAGCGCTGCGCGGATCTGCGCGACCATGCCGTCCAGCATGGCCGCCGTGCCGTACACAATGCCGCTGTGCAGACAGTCCGCCGTGTTGGCCCCCAGCAGACGCCGCGGGCGGGCCTCCAGCTCCACCTGGGGCAGCTGCGCCGTGTTGCGCACCAGCGCCGACAGCGAGCACTGCGGCCCCGGCAGGATGCTGCCGCCCACCAGTGCGCCGGTGCTGTCCACAGCCAGCAGGGTAGTGGCGGTATCAAAGTTCACCACTACGCAGGGCGGCGTGCACCGCTGCAGCGCGCCCACGATGGCACACAGCAGCTCGCCGCCCAGCTGGGCCGGGTTGTCCATGCGGATGCGCACCCCGCTTTTCAGCCCGGGGCCGACCTCCATGATCTGGCACTCGCACATCTTGCGCAGGGCCTCGCGCAGCCGCGGCGTCAGCGCCGGCACCACGCTGGAAAAGATGACCGCCGTGATTTGCTGCGGCTCCGCCCCGTACAGCGCCAGCATGTTTACGATTTTGTACAGGAGCTCGTCACTGCTCAGCGCCGTGTCCGCAAACAGCCGCGACGAAAACACCAGCTTGCCGTCCGGCGTATACCCGCCAAACGTAATATTGGAGTTGCCGATATTCAATGCCAGGATCATGACAGGACCTCGTTTCAAGTATGTTGCCTCTATACTATTATAATAAGGTAGAAAATGCAAGTGTTTTCCACATTCGTGTGCGCCGAATGTGGAAAACACACCGCTCCCACCACCGTCACCCCCGTAGGGGCCGGGCATGCCCGGCCCGCGCGCTTTCCCATAACCACCCTCTAACCTTCCACATCGTAGGGAGGGGTCTTGACCCCTCCGCCTGCCCGTTCCCGGCCGGCACCCGCTCACCCTTCTGCCACCCCGTAGGGGCCGGGCATGCCCGGCCCGCAACCTCCCCGCCGCCTGCCGTTAATCTTCCACCGCTCACCCATTCCCCCAAACCACCTAACCCCGCAACCCGCTTGCCACCCACCACCCCATAATTTGTGCCCGCCAACCACCATCACCCCAATATACACCTTGCCCAAACTTCACCCTCAAACTTTGTCGAAAAAATC
>ERZ773264.1168-NODE-1168-length-33002-cov-3.252193_pt1 | contig 33002 bp, 30 predicted proteins | sample MGYA00511910_ERZ773264 | MGnify/ENA primary metagenome ERZ773264 (study PRJEB29015, sample SAMEA2737739) | human gut metagenome | biome: human gut; feature: human-associated habitat; material: faeces | place: China | collected 2012 ...
GTGTATACAAAGGCAGAAGCCGCTGTAATATTTTTACTACGAAGTGCCGCCGATTCTACCTCTCCAGTTTCTATTCTGTATCCATTGAGCTTTACTTGTCTGTCAATTCTTCCTAAAAAGTCTATATATTCATCCGTCATTACCCCTCTGTCACCCGTACGATATATGAGTCCTTCATCAGCTTGTACAAACGCTGCTGCTGTTTTTTCGGAATCATTGAAATAGCCCATCGCTACCCCTTTTCCACCGATACAGATTTCTCCTTCTGTACCAATTGGACAAATATTCAATTCATTGTCACGCACCGTCATAGTTTGATTTGCAAGTGGGATTCCATAGGGAACTCTAACGCTATCCGGTGAAATATCCTTCATTGGATAGTATATCGACCAAATAGAACCTTCTGTTGCACCACCAAGGCTGTAAATCTCAGAATTTGGAAAAAAGCGTTTTATTTTTTCTGGAAGGGTTACAGAAATATGATCCCCACTTAAAAGAATATTTCTCATATTCTCAAACACTTCTCCTTCTTCAGCAGCCATAAGTGTCATTTCCATGATTGCAGGGACAGAGTTCCAAAGTGTTATCTTGCCACTTCTCAAAATGTTTAGAATGCTTCTGATGTCCCGTTGGTCTTTTACGACTAAAAGCTCTGCACCGCTCTGAAAAGCACCCAATATATCATATATGGAAAGGTCAAATGTAAGTGCCGATAAACCGATGAAACAATCTGAATTATTTACACCAAATCGTTGGTTAATATCCAGTACTGTATTGCACACAGATTCTCCAGAAATAGCAACGCCTTTCGGTAAACCAGTGCTTCCGGAGGTATAAATGATATATGCAAGACTTTCTGCTTCATCAGGAAGTACCAATTCATTTTTAACATCAGGATGAAATGTGTCAAGAATCGTTATTTGATTATCCTTCATAAAAAAACGGCAGTTGCAATTTTTAAATATATGTTGTTTTTTCTCTTCGGGATAGTTTGCATGAATCGGCAGATATACATATCCATTTCTCATAATGCCAATTGCAGCAGCTATTGTGGAAATGCTTTTCTCTGCATGGACACCTATAATATCGCCTCTTGTTGCTCCAAGCTTTAATAATTTTTCCCCGATCTCCATGGAAATCTTGTCTAATTCATGATAGGTCATGCTATTTGAACCATCAGATAAAGCACATTGATTCGCATATTTTTCAAATGATTCTGCCAGCATTTCTTTTATGGTTGTTTTCGGGATAGGTTTATCTGTAGAATTATACTTGCAAATAATTTCTTTATCCCTGCTGCTTAAATGACTTAAATGATTAGCGTCAGCTAACCCACTGCTATAAAATGCAGTTCCAATCCCATCTGTATTGCGTGAGCCTGTAAATTTGTCCTTCTTCATATTCTCCTCCTGATTATTTTTTATAAATACGAGATGCCTCACTGCCATTTGCAAATGGCAGTGAGATAAAAAATCTCGTAATTATTGACAGTATCTTTTTGTTTCAAGCCAGTAACTTTCCATTTATGTACGCTGCAACTTTATCTGGAACATTGTCCATATAAAAATGCCCGCCATCAAAGTACTGAATATCAAACTCATTCTTTTCTGAACAATATTTTCCCCATTGATCCACTTCATATTTACTGAGGCTATCTTGAAGACCATTCATAACACTGATGTCACATTCCAGCTTTGGTATATCGCTTTCTGGATAAGAATAACTTTCTGTCATCTTGTAATCTGCTCTTAATATTGGAACAAACACACTGAACAAACTCTTATTCTCGAACACCTCTGCCGATGTACCACCTTCATCCAGTACCCGTTTCTCGAACTCTTTTTCTGACAACTTATATGTTTCAGAATGGTATGCCCCTTTTCCATTTAAATGTGGAGCACGATTTCCTGAAAAAAATACATGAGACAATCTTTTTCTATAATATTTTTCCTTTAGAAGTCGTCTAACCACTTCAAATGCCATAAAGCAACCCATGCTATGTCCGAATACAGCAAAGTGATCTTCTGGATCAACATTTTTCTTGACAAAGCTGGAAAGGTCTTCACTTTCAACGATCAACGATGATTTTCTTTCCTCTGTGTAACGTGTACCCCTACCAGCTACTTCAACAGGTATGATTTTAACATCCGGAAAAAACTTCTGCCATTTCAGGTATATCATCGCTGATGCCCCTGCATGTGGAATACAAAACAACTTTTTCATTTTTTGTTACCCCTTTAATCCCTGTTTTTCAGCACCTCTGTCAAAGATATTTTATTGACACGACGTTTTACAATCAGCATAGATATGATGTATGCAATCAGGATTACTGCCACCGCCATTACAAATTGTATTGCACCTATGTAGGCTGGCATATAGCACTTCATTGCTGAGGTCATCATATTTACTAATTTTCCAATGACCACCTTGCTAAGCGGTAATCCAATTATGGTAGCTGCTAAAACGATATATACATTCTGGTTTATATATATCTTTGAAATATCAGAGTTCTCGTATCCCATTACTTTTAACATTGAGATATTGTACTTTGAGCGTTCGATCATTGATTTTACAAGCAGGAACGTTACAATTACAAATATTACAATGGATATTACAGAAAACATTATAAATTCTGACCGTCCAAGTTTCACCCAGTTATTAACAGTATCCTTTACGCTATCATAGCTGCTCTCATATACAACGCTCATGTTTTCGGTGTCAATCGGATCTTCTGAATAAATGGTATTATAATAATCAGAAGACGTATCATAGCGTTCTCTCATCGCATCAAGATTCATAAATACTTGAAAACCATATGAATAATCAGCGATTTCCTTTACCTGGAAAGAAACATCTTCGTCTTTCAGTAGATCTTTTAATGTAATTGTATCGCCAACTTTATAGCCAAACTTTTCTGCAACAGCTGTTGATACCACTACTTCATCTTCATTCAGACCTTCTACCTTTGGAGCAAGATCATAATACTTACTATCCGGTGTAATGCCTGCTACCATTACGGTAAGGTAACTATTTGCTGGCTCATACTTCAATGAATACGACTTTATAATACCAGCTTCTGCATGTTCTGGCATTTGATCCGGCATGGTAGAAAGAACATACATATTCTGATATTTTACATCATTCACTGCCTCATCCGCAAAATGGGATATTGTAGAATCCATTGCAATACCGATCATCATAATCATAATAGCAAGTATCATTCCCAATGCAGTCACTGCATAGCTTTTGATATCTCCCATTAACTGGTGCAGCCGAAAGCCTCTTATAAAATTGCTGCTTTGAATCTTTACAGCCTTTACATTTTTATGCTTGCTTTCATTTTTGAGCAATGCAAGCGGAGAAGTATTGAGTCTTTTATTGACTGCAATATAGTTTATGATGAATGCAAATACAACAGGTACTACCACAGCAAATAGTATCATATACCATGGAAATGCTATCTTTATTTCAGGATAGCTATATGTAGAAGAGATAAGCATACTGGTCATGAATTTTCCGCTTATGCAACCCAATACCGAGCCAATCACTGCTACAATCACAGGAAGTTTTGTATACTGTAGTGCAATCTTATGTCTTTCATACCCCATCGCAAAAAGTATACCAATACTCTGGCTTTCTTCGTTTACTGCATTGACTGCAAAAACAGATATGATATATGCAACCAGTGCTCCAACAAGAATTGCAGCGATGATACCGATTGTTTTTTGGTTTTCAACCGACTGGTATCCATAAACAATTCGGCTGTTGTTTTCTCTTTCAGTAAAAGAATAGAGTGAATCATAAGTATCATTAGGAGTTACAATCTGATTAATGCTGAACAAGTATTCCTTAAGTTCATCATTGCTTGCACCATTCAGGGTGTAAATATAGTTGTATATCAGATCGGAACTATCTTCGGTAATAACATCAAAAGCTTCTTTTGTTACAAAAGCAACACCAAATGTTGAGCTTGTACCTGCATCAGAAAACTCCTTGATTCTTTGAAGATAATCTACAGCGGTGACTGTTCCGCTAATCTTGTAGGTTTTTCCGCCCAAGTCGATGCTGTCACCGACTGCAAGGTCATTGTTCTTTGCAAATACCTTATCTACAACGATTTCATCATCCGTGGAAGGCATGTTTCCGCTATGAAGATTCAGCAAGTCAATGTTTTCTCTTGTCTTGAATATACGCACTGTAAGTCCGTCATCGGTTTCCATATCCTTGTAAAAAGCTTCTTCCAGTTTTGCTCCTTTATCTTCGAAACTTTTTTTCTGGTCATCATCCAGCGGCATATACATTGCAAATTCGCCGTCTTCGACATTGCATTCTTCCCAATTGTCAAGAACCGTACTTTTTACGGATTCATAAACGTTTGTATAAGCCACCGAAACGCCGATGCCAAGCACCATTACGATGATAATGAGCAGGTATCTTAAAAATTCCTTTTTAAGGTCTCTTAAAGTTTTCTTATTAAAGACCATATTGCATCACCTTTCATTTTATCACAATTCAAGACTGCTAACAGACTTTTTCTCTTTATTCTTATATTCTTCCGCAATTTTGCCGTCTTTTATAAGAATGACTCTGTCTGCCATCTCGCTAATGACCTGGTTATGTGTAACAATCAGAATCGTTGTATCATACTTCCGATTGATCTTTTCCAACAGCAACAGAATTTCTTTTGCAGACTTTGAATCCAACGCACCTGTTGGTTCATCACAAAGAAGAATCTTTGGATTTTTAATCAATGCTCTTGCAATTGAGCAACGCTGCTGTTGACCGCCTGACAACTGAGATGGAAATTTATTCTTATGAGCACTAAGTCCCAAAAGATCTAGCAGTTCATTCATATCTAAAGGATGATTGGAAAGATACTCTCCTACACGCACATTATCTGTTAGTGTAAGATTTGAGATAAGATTATAAAACTGGAACACATATCCATAGTTTTCTTTACGAAATCTTACAAGCTCCTTACTAGACATCCCAACGATGTTTTTCCCATCAATGGTAATAGTTCCTGAATCCACAGTATCAAGCCCGCCGATTACATTTAAAAGGGTCGACTTACCTGAACCGGAAGGTCCTAATACTGCACAGATCTCTCCCTTTCCTACAGACACTGATAGCCCATCCAAAACATTCGTTTTAATGTCACCAGTACTGTAGCTTTTCACAACATTATTGACCTCAATTAACATTGTTTCTTCCTCCCAAATCTTTAATCATCTGCTATTGACATGCATAAATCGCTTTTAAATGCCCATTATGGGATTTTCAACATCAGTTAGTTTACGCTAATCAAAATGTGCAGTACGCTACAAATACGATCATTTTTAATGTCGACCAAATCAAAAATGCATCGCATTTGTGTTAGCTAAAGCTAACCTCTGCTGTAAATAAAAAGTGCAATCTCATGCACGAAATAGAAGACTAGGTTTAATTATAGCATGCTCAAAATGAAAAGTCAAGTATGCGAAGTGTGATTTTGGAAGAATCACATGAAAAACCTAGAAATATGTTTTATATTGTAGTAGAAAAAAGAAAACACCTTTATTTCAAAAGTTTCGCCATGTTTTTTCTCCTCCTGTCACAAGATTGTAAGAACTCCCTGCTATACTAATAGAAAATCAAAAACAAGGAGTGATAACACATGGAAATTCTATCAGCGAAAGACTTGTGTAAATCTTATGGTTCGGGAGAAAACTCGGTTCAGGCATTGAATCATGTATCTATTTCCGTAGAAAATGGGGAATTTGTTGCCGTAATCGGCACATCTGGCAGCGGAAAATCCACCCTCTTAAACCTATTGGGTGGACTGGATACACCAACTTCCGGCGAAGTATTGATTTCTGGCAAAAAGCTTTTTCAGATGGACGAAGAAGCTCGTACGATTTTTCGCCGAAGAAATATTGGCTTTGTTTTTCAGAATTACAATCTAGTGCCTGTACTGAATGTTTATGAAAATATCGTCTTGCCCATTGAACTGGATGGCACAAAAGTGGATACAGAATATGTGAAAACAATTCTGCACACGTTGGGATTGGAACAAAAAGTACAGGCAATGCCCAATCAGCTTTCTGGCGGTCAGCAACAACGTGTTGCCATTGCACGGGCATTGGCAGCAAAACCGGCGATTCTCCTGGCAGATGAACCTACTGGAAATCTGGACAGCAAAACGGGGATGGATGTCATTGCCCTGCTAAAAATGACTAGTCAGGCATTTCATCAAACCATTGTCATGATTACACACAATGAAGAAATTGCTCTAATGGCAGACAGAATGATTCGGATTGAAGATGGCAAGGTGGTGAATGGCAATGCTGAAAAATAACAATCAAGAAATCGTACGAAAAATTGCATTCCGTTCCATGAAACAAAATCGCATCCGAAATGGCATTGTGATTCTAGCTGTCATTTTGACAACATTCATGTTTACAACAATTTTCACCATTGGTGCAAGCATAGCGGAAGGTATGATGGTTATGCTGACTCGGCAGCAAGGTACTCGTTCTTCTATTTATCTGAACAACCCCACTACAGAGCAGATTCAACAAATTACAGACAATCATGATCTTTATGCTGCTGGGCTGCAAATTCAGACTGGAACAGCATACGATTCAAAAGATGAAACCACTACAATTCTGCTCAGTTATTATGATGAAACCGAATTTGAAAAGAATTTCACGCCTGCCATCAGCGATATTTGTGGCAATTATCCAACAGATTCCACCGCAATTATGCTTTCTAAAAATGCATTGGAAGCCTTGCAGATTGAAACGCCAAAAATAAACATGGAAATTCCCCTACTGGTAAACGGAACAGTAAAATCATTCACGCTTTCCGGTTGGTTTACAGATTATTCCAGCCCACAGGGCGGGTTTCAGGGATTTGTTTCTAAATCTTATACAGATGCATTGGGACTCACAGCAGAAAAAGACGGCACGTTGTCAATTTCTGCAAAAATCGGTGTGCAGGAACGCTTGATGGATGCATTAGATGCATCTGTAAAGCTGAAAGATGGACAGAAATTTCAGTATACTTCGGATATGTTAAGTGAAACTATCACCAATCGTATCCTCATTGCTGGATTATTCGGTACAATTGGACTGATTATTGTATTTAGCGGTTATCTGTTGATTTACAATGTCCTATATATTTCTATCACAAAGGACATCCGATTCTATGGTATGCTGAAAACTGTTGGCACGACACCCAAACAAATCCGAAAAATGGTGCGATTACAGGCATTTTTCCTCGCTGGAATTGGAATCCCCATTGGTATGGGACTCGGCACAGCAGCATCTTTTGTAGCAGTTCCCTATGCAATGCGGATGTTTGGCAGTGCGGACAATCCTATGCCCTTGACCATGCAGTTTCATCCATTGATTTACATCGGAACGATTCTGTTTGCACTTTTCACAATCATAGTCAGCTGTCGAAAACCAGCCAAGTTTGCAAGTCATATCTCGCCCATTGAAGCGTTGAAATATCAGGGGCAGTGCTCTGCAAAAATTAAACCCAGAAAGGGAACAGATGGCGGAAAACTGCATAAGATGGCATTTCGAAATGTCTTTCGGGAAAAGAAACGTGCAGTGCTCGTATTTGCATCTCTGTTTCTAGGAACGATGGCGTTTCTCTCTACCAATGCCTTTGTAGATAGCATGAAACTAGAGAACTATGTAAAATACTATTTACCAAATGACTATACGATTTATGTCAACTGCGGTTCAGAACAAGAGGGTACAGAGGAAGAACAAATTCAAAAAAATATCAAGTCCGCAGAGGAAATGGCACAAAAAATACAGGCATTAGATGGCATTACAGATGTTTCCATTCACCGATATGAAGATGTTACCTTGCCATTTGATGAAACGTTATTTCAACCGTTTTTAGAAAGTTTCTTAGAAAGTATCTCTGAAAAAATGACGCTCGAAGAATTTGCGAAAGGCTATACCGATTCGCCAGAAAGTTATACCTCAACAGTTATCGTAATTTCTAAGAAAGATGTCGAAACCTATAATCAAAAAGCGAAAACACCCATTGATATAGATGCATTTTTAGCAGGAACGCAATGCATTATTGGTTCTGTCAATACACCGGAGCAGGCCGCACAAATGCAAGGAAAAACAATTACGATGAAAGACAAAAATGGAAGTGCTCTCTCTTTACAAGTCGGCAGTTGTGCTTTAAATGGAGATATTTCCGGTTTGAGTTTTGGGCAGTATTGGAGTCTAGCAGGAGCACCGGAATATATTCTAGTCAGTGAAGCAGCATTGACCCAGTTGACAGATACCCCTGCCATCAATACCATTGCTATTCAATGCGACCCAAAAGCGGAAAGTCGTCTGACAAATCAGATTCGCAGTATTACACAAATGTATCCGATTGTTGCCCATTTAGAAATTCGTACAGAATTAATGCAAGAATTCCAGGATAGTATGTCTTCTCTGAAAATCTTGAGCGGCGGCGTTTCTGCAATCTTGATTTTGATTGGTATCATCAACTTCATCAGTGTCATGCTGACTGGCATTTTTACACGTCGAACAGAACTAGCAGTCATGGAAAGTGTCGGGATGACGAAGAAACAGGTGCAAAAAATGCTAATGCTCGAAGGCATCTATTATGCTGTAATTACATTGGCATTGATTTTAACTGCGGGAAGTGGGATTCTATATTTGGTTGGCTTCTTTACAGAACAGACTGCCGACTATGCCGTTTTCCAGTATCCGTGGGGATGGATTGCAATCCTCGCTTGTTTTATTTTTGCCATTTGCGTATTTGTTCCCATGTTGGTTTATCGAATCGCTACCAAAGAAAGCATTACTGCAAGACTGCGTAGCATTGATTAAATGAATCATTCTATTTTCTTAAAACGCCCTTTTTTCCGGAAAAGGGCGTTTTGCAAATTGACTTTTTGTCTGGAACATGCTATACTAAGCTGAAAAATGAAAGGGGATGATTCCGCATGCAGCGTATTTTAATCATAGAAGATGATACAACTATTCGCAACGGGATTCAGCTTTATTTACAGAAAAAGAGATTTGCTGTCGACTGTGCCGATACCATTGCTGCTGCAAATGCCTTGCTTGCAAAAGTGGTCTATCATCTAATTCTGTTGGATATTCGATTGCCAGACGGCAACGGTCTGGAACTTTGCAGCAAACTGCGAGAAACTAGTACCACGCCAATTATCTTCTTAACTGCAAACGATACGGAAGAACAGATGATTACAGGCTTTCAGCATGGCTGCGATGACTATCTTGCAAAGCCATTTTCCATTGCGTTGCTGTATCAGCGAATCCTTGCCGTGCTTCGCCGCAGTCAAAATCCTGCATCGGATGATATTTTTTCATATTTATCTCTAACAATTGATTTCACAAAAATGCAAGCATTGAAAAATGATGTGCCTGTAAAGCTGTCTGCGATGGAATACAAACTGCTGGAACTGCTGATTCGCAACCGAGGACAAGTGCTAACTCGTGATTTGATTTTAGAACGGCTCTGGGACTGTGACGGAAATTTTGTAGATGAAAACACCTTGCGTGTTTTGATTCGTCGTTTACGGCAAAAAATTGAAACCGACCCCAAAAATCCAAAATTCATCGTCACAGTTTTTGGAATCGGCTATACATTTGGAGAAGCACAATGAAGCAAACAAATCGGATACTTTCTATTACTTTAGAAATTCTGTTTCCACTGCTCTGCTTTGGAAGCGTTTTCTTTCTGACACAAAATCTTTTAGCTGCTGGGATTATATTGGTTCTCTCTGCTTGCCAATCTTTTTTCTTGGAATGGCAGACACGCAAAGAGCAGGCATATTGGAGCAACATCGCTGCACAACTTTCCGATTTATGCGACTGCCTGCTCTCACTGGAACATAGAGAAATTTTTTCACGAAATGAAGATACAATTCTTTCCAAATTGCAGGACAAAGTATTGAAACTGGTGACGATTCTACAGCAGAAAAATGAGGATTCCTTGCAGGCACAAGAAAACATGAAGGGGTTGATTTCAGACCTCTCTCATCAATTGAAAACACCGATTGCCTCTCTAAAATTGTATACTGCACTTTTAGAAGAACCAACGCTAACCGAACAGCAGCGAAAACAATATACAGAAGTGCTCCGAACGGCAATTGACCGCCTGATTTTCTTGTCAGAAAGCATGATTCAACTTTCTCGATTGGAAAGTGGTTTGATTCAATTGCAGCTGGAAGAGAAAAGCTTGAATCAAACGGTACTGATGGCAATTAAAAATGTCTTTGCAAAAGCAAAACAACATCACATTACACTGACCTATGATAGTGAAAAAGAACTCTCACTGATACATGACCAGCGATGGACAGCGGAAGCGATTTTTAATCTGTTGGATAATGCTGTGAAATATTCGCCGCCTGGCAGCACGGTTGCAATTCGAGTGCGGGAATTGGGTTTGTTTGTTGCGGTGGATGTGACTGACCAAGCAGAGCCGATTCCGGAGGATGAACGCAGTCGTATTTTTCAGCGATTCTATCGGGGACAAAACAGCAAGACAACAGAAGGCATCGGAATTGGGCTTTATCTGGCTAGGAAAATTGCAACGGAACAGAATGGACATTTGAATTTGCGTTGTCATTCCGATGGAAATACATTTTCATTAATGCTATTTCAGAGATAAAAAGGAGCGATTGCAATCGCTCCTTTTTCCTTATAACCAACTACGAAAATTAGTTGCAAATATATGTTTATCCCCAAACTTCTTCTGCAATCTCTTTTACAAGAGCCAACTTTGCCCACTGTTCTTCTTCTGTCAGCTTGTTTCCAACTTCGCAGGAAGCAAATCCACACTGTGGGCTCAGGCAAAGCCGTTCAAGAGGAATATACTTAGCTGCTTCATGGATTCTGTCAATCACCGTCTGCTTATCTTCCAGTTTCGGTGTTTTGGTGGTAATCAGACCAAGAACTACCTTCTTGTCCGGTGAAACCTTCGACAACGGTTCAAATCCACCACTTCTCTCATCATCATATTCAAACAGCAGTGCGTCTACATGTTCCTGTGCAAATACATAATCTGCTACAGAATCATAAGGGCCACTGGTAAAGAATGTAGAGTGATAATTTCCTCTGCAAATATGAGAAGTGGTTACCATATCTGCTGGCTTGTTTTCAAGAGCAAGATTGTTTACTGCAAGGAGCTGTGCCTTTACATCTTCAAGGTCAATTCCCAGTGACTTGTATCTTTGCTTTGCAGCATCGCCTACAATTGCACCCCATGTGCAGTCGTCAAACTGGAGATTCCGACAGCCAGCCTCATAGAACTGTTTGATGACTGCCTGATAAGCAAGTCCGATATCCTGAATCAGTTCTTCATTGGTTGCATAATATTTTTTAGTGTTCTCATAGTTTTGCGGAACAATCATCTGCTGGAACGTCTGTGCCGGTGCAGGAATTGTATACTTTGCAACTGTATTTTCATCTTCAAACTGCTTTAAAAACTTGAAGTATTCCACGAACGGATGCAGAACTGCCTTTACTTTGCCAGTCAGGTAAGTATCTTCCAGCTGTGCAACTTCGCCGTTAAATTGCACACCTGCAATGGCTTTCTGATGTCCAACCCCTTCAAATCCCCACATAAAATCGAGATGCCAGAACTTGCGTCTAAACTCTCCGTCTGTAATAATATGATAGCCTGCTGCTTTTTGTTTTGCTACAAGCTTTTTGATTTCTTCATCTTCCACAGCAGTAAGCTGTTCTTTGCTGATGATTCCGTCATTGTAATCTTTTCTTGCCTGCTTCAGATTTTCAGGTCTTAAAAAGCTGCCTACAAAATCATAACGATATGGAGATGGGATGGTTTTGCTCATTTCAACTACCTCTTTCTTTCATGGTGATTCCAGTTCATTTGTAATATTTTTATTGTATCACGCAAGCGGTAGTTTGTAAAATACTTTATTCTGTTACTTGTCCATAGCTTTTATCTATAGGTAGGTTTTTATTTTGCACAAATTCCACACGCTGTATAGCCATACTGTTCTACATCGCCTACTCCAGCAACCCAAACTTCTGCATAGTTCTCGGCATTGATTCGCTTTGCTGCACGACAGGTACTGCTTAAATGATAACACATGGTGCTGGTGTTCAGAATCACAAACTGATTTCCCGTATTCGGTGGAATTACTGCTCCATTTGCATGCGTTTGCAGCGTGGTCACAATAGGAATCACTTCTGTTTCAGTCGTTGTTTCTATTGTAGTTTCAATGGTTGTTGTTTCGGTTGTTGTGGTTTCTGTGTCCCAAGTTGGCTCTAATCCGGCAGCGGATTTTGCATAGTAAGTCAGAACACCAACTGCATCTTCGACAGAAAGCATCCCATCGCCGTTGATGTCTGCACACTGCAACTGCTCTTCGGAAAGAGAAACATCACAATTGGCACACTTTTTTGCATAATAAGTGAGAATTTCAACAGCATCCGAAACATCAATCGCACCATCGTGATTAAAATCACCTTTTAGATTTGTTTCTGCAAATGAATGCAGCGGTTGTGCCGTTCCAAAAACTAACGAGGCACAAAGAATGCCAGCTGGAATGCGTTTTAAGACCTTGCGCAAAATTTCTTTCATTTTTTCTTTCCCCGATACTTTTACATATTTTTCTAATCAAATCATAGAACGTAACAGAAAATACAGAGCTACTAACAGTCCAATGATTTCAAATGCTTTCATTGCAATTTGAACATTCTCTTTCATATTGGTCATTGAAAGAAGTCGATGTATTTGACTTCCTCGCAATTTTCACCTCATTTTCAAATTTATTGTAATGTTGCTTTGTAGGCATTTCCCCACTTTTCCATTGCATCTAAAATTGGTCGCATGGTTTCTCCCAATTCACTGAGAGAATATTCTACTCTCGGTGGAACTTCTGCATAAACGGTACGAATAATCAAACCGTCTGCTTCCATCGAACGTAAACTTTGCATTAGCACTTTCTGGCTAATGCCATTCAAGGACTTCTGTAGTTCATTGAATCGCAATGGACGCATTCGCAGATTCCTCAGAATCAATAGTTTCCACCTGTTTCCAATCAGCTGTACGGTGGTTGCCGCTGGGCATTCTGGTAATTCTTCTTTTTTCAACATGATATCGACTCATGGTTTTCTAGTAGAATGTTACATCTAGTATAGCATATTACAGATAAAATTGCAACTTTTTTGAACTTTATACAGAAGGACGATTCTAGAAAATGAATAATCCCCCTGTATGTTCGAAGTGATTTTACTTTTATTTCCCTCCATAGGTAAGCAAATTACAGTTATAATAATTCCAATGGTCATCTTCATGATCGACGGAGAAAAGCTCTCCATCATAAGCCATAAAATTATCCCAAACCGTTGCAGAACAATCCCAAGCATTCAAGAAATACATCTTCTTACCAAGTGCATTTGTTGCAGTATCCATATAAACTTGATTGCCATACACCGAGGCATTTTGTCCCCAGCCATCTACAACATTATTCTGTTCAAATGCACGTTGGATGGCTGCACAACCGTTTCTGTAACCGACATTATTTCTAATAATACAATCATTGCCTTTGATATTAATAAAACTTTTGGCATAATTTTCACCGCTCATTCCAGTGCCGTCAAAGGTACAATTTTCTACAGTTGTTCCAATGGTATATTCTTTAATGTCAACGTGTTCCGCTGCAACGTTTGGCCCTAGCTTGCAATTTCTGATTGTATTATAATGGCATTCATGGCCGTATTTCGTCGTACTTTTTGCACTGCCAACATAAATTGCTTCTCCATATCCCGGAGAAACCACGCCAGTATCATGAACATTACAACGTTCAATCAGACAATTGGAGCTATCATCTCTCAAATGAATGCCCTCTGAACCAATGTGATACACTTCACAGTTCACAATTTTTGTGTGATTGGAATTGTCAATCATGATGCCTTTTTGTGAATTTGTGACTTTTAAATCCTTGATTTCCCACCAGTCACCCGATATGGATAGGACATAATTTTCAGCGGTAGAAGAGCCGGAAAGAATCGCTGGTTGGGCTGGATTTTCAGAGCGAAGAATAATCGGCTTTTCTTCTGTTCCATCTGCTGTACCAGTGAACATATAGCCCTTTGGTGTATCGCCACTATAGATATATTCTCCCTCTGCGAGGATGATTTCATCGCCTGCTTTTGCGTTTTCAAGGGCTGCTTTCAGTTCTTCTGTATTCTTCACATAAACCTGATTGGTTGGGAATTCGATAGCAGTCAACTTTTGTTTCATCCTACAAAGATCCAGTACATTCAATGTATCATCTTCACAGAAATCAGCTGCTTTCCAGTCTGTAAGTTTTGCATCTGGAATACCAAGCAGCCATTTTTGCAAAAGGACAACATCAGAAACATCAAATGCCCCATCTGCATTGACATCACCTTGCACGGAAGATTTGTGAGAAATATCCTCGAGGTTGCCCCAGCCATCCTCTGGATAGGTTTCATTTTGTTCGGTATCGCCAGCTTCATGAAATGGCGTAATTTTTACAGAATCAATTTCAAAATCAGAAGTTTCAAAATCTGGCGTTCCAGCCCAGCTATTCGGAAACCATAGTCCAAGCCATAATCTACCGGCATTAGTCGGAATATACTCTTTTGATGTATAGACAAGCACATCATCAAAATAAAATTCGACTCTTGCTTCTTCATTTTCATCACCGGTATGCCAGTCAAACCGATATTTGTGAAACGCACCATCTGCCTGATTGATACCGATGTCCGTATACCCCGTTCGATACTCACCTTCATTTTCACCAATCCAAGTGTTACACAATGCATACTGATAACTTTGATTTGTTTTTTCAGCATTTGGTCTGCCAGGCATTTCAATGTCAATTTCATGGTTGGTGATTGCACCAGTATCCCAATTTTCTTCATATTCAAATGTCCAGATTGCAGAACAAGCACCGAGTTCCGGAGAAACTTTTGCTACTACCTCATAACTTCCGGATGCGTAGTATTCTTTCGTTGCAATTGCTGCCCCTGTTCTTTTTCCGTCTGCACGTTGAGAACCGTCTTTGTTGACACCTTTTAAGTCCCCTTGATAGAGATTTCCATTTCCGGTTAAGACTAGTTTTTCATTCTGAACAGAAACATTCTGCGGGATTACACCGCCATTATAATCTACTTTTTCTCCGTTCTCTGTAACTTTTCCGCCCCAGTTCTTGTATGCAACCAGCCACTTATCTGGATCTAATGTTCCGCTTGAAAAATCATCATAAAATACATCTTCTATTTGTTCTGATGTGGCAACAGCGGTTTCAGAAATTCCTGCTGTATAAAAAGTAACTGATGTGTATGTGATTGCGAATACGGATAGAATTGCTATAAATTTTCTCATAAATGTATCTCCTTTTTATACGCGTTTCGCACAACAAATGATTATTACCATGATTATACCACAATCTGTCGAAAAGTTCAAGTGTACACATTGCTAATTAATTTTCAGATACACGCTTTTTATCTAATGGGTGGATTCTATTACAAGAACAGCAGATGTCTTCGAACAAATTCATAGACAATCTGCTGTCGTTTCATTTTTATGTGATTTAAAACCGCTAATAATTTTACCTTGTTGCCATCAACAAGGTTGCATCATATACCAAATCCTCTGAAATTATCTTTTTTGGGTTTATTTGGTTGTATAGCAACTGGTGTTACCGTACTTTTTTCAACGAATTCTTTTTTCAGCGTTTCCAAGAATTTTTTTATGATATCTTTTCTATCTGAAAAGTTTACCTCTATTTTATAAGATGCAAACCATTCTTTGAGTACCTCAAAAGACACCAATTTATTTTGACACAGCATGAATAAAAGCATCAAATCAGCAGAAGAACGATGTTCCTTTTCAGATAGACAAGTCTTCATTAACTGATAAATGTACGGAGAAAATACATTTTCATACGGCATACTGTATTTTACATCTAAAAATGTAAAATAATATCCATGTGTATTTAATTGATCTTCTAACTCTTTTGCTGCACTCTGATGATTCGATTTCCATACTCTTTTTCCATTACAATACTGAAATGCAGCAATCACAATACTATCCGAATTTAATTGCTCTTTCGTGCAAACTTTTAACTCCAGGCAATCAGAAAATATTCCCTCGTGAATATTTTCTCTCTCAGAAGGCACAAAAGCAAATTTTAAGTGCCCTGTAAAGTCCATCTCTTCTTCATCAAACTTGTCAAATATATCAAACAAACTCATTGGCTTTTCTAAGAAGAAATATTTTGCGTGATATTTCAGCATTCCTGTGGAGAGATAAAGTTCGTTATTTTCTTCAAATAATTCCAATCCATATAGGATGCCATCTGGATAGTTTTCATACTGCAATTGAAACAGACGACTTTGCGTATTCATCTGCTCCAAAATTTCCTTGCTCAACAACATTCCACTTTTAAGGCAGATAGAAGTCGATTTAATTTCTTTCAAAAGTGATCACCTCTTGCCATCAAAAAAACCGGAATGGGTTGATTCATAGTTGTAATACTTTCCATCTGAAACTTTGTATTCCTGCTGTGTATTGGAAATCGTTTTTTTGATGAAGTAAACATAAAATCCATACCCATCAAAATTTCCTGACGGAACAGCAATCATCCAAACACTATTATTTTCTTTTCCTTTGTTTTCATCAAAAGAAATGTTCGCAAGTTTTTCCATTAAGGTTTCCCATTGAACTGCTTGATTGTCATTTTTCAATTTCTCAATTACAGATTGCAGAAAGACGGCTTTCCATTGCTGACAGTTTTGCAGAAAGTTCCTGTTTCTGTGCGGAAAGCTGTGCTTGTTCCAGGTTCAATTCCTGTACCCGCTGGGCGTTGTGTTCGTTTTCGATTCCCTCGCAGGATTCCTCAATTTCTCTGATTTTTGTAAGAAGTTCCTCCCGCTGCGTTGTTAAGGTTTGTAATTCGTTCATAACGGTATCCTCCATTTTTCAGTTGTGTTTTTGGGCGTCTGATAGTTTTATTTTTATTATAAATCATTTTTCTACAAAATGCAATCCCTTCATGAGAAAAAAGTAAAAAAATTCTTCTAAAGAAACATTGGTGCGATGCTCAGGTGCACCCGATACCCTTTTTGTTGTTTTCCCTTTTCAATGTGTTCTCGATAGCCGTCTATATAAAAAAGAATACCATAAATCAACAGATAAGTTAGCCCTAAAAGGAAATAATTGCAATAAAAATCTACTATATATAAAAAAAATCGCACTGGAAAGAATGCATCTTTTCAGCATCCTTCCAGTGCAATTAAAAAATTTATGGGCAGCGATTATTTCAGTTCTTTTCCGCACTTCTTGCAGAACTTTACACCTTCTTCATGCTTTGCCCCACAATACGGGCAGAATGACGGTTTCAAATCCTCTGCATTCTGAATACGAACCGTCGTCTTGCTGCGGTGAACCAATGCAATTGCTAGTCCAGCAGAGCACGCCAACAACAATACCAGACAGCCAATCAAAATTAGCAGCAGATTGTCAGAAATAAAATGAGCATTTTGCTTGTCCTCTGTTGGCACAATTGCTTGTGTAGTTGTTGTAGTGGTCTGTGTTGTTGTTGGAACAGTCGTAGTAGAAACTGTGGTTGCAACTGTCGTGGCAGTCGTTGTCACGGTGGTGGTAGTGGTTGTAACAACGGTTGTCGGGGCTTCTGTTGGTGGATCAGTTTCCGGCTCTGGCTCTGGTTCTTGTCCAACTGGTACTAAGTAGGAAGAATCAACCCAGCCATACCAAACATAATTGAATCCATCCCCATGTTCATCTTCACTAGAACAACTATACCAAGTAACTCCCATAGAGGAATAGGCAATTCTTGCATAAACAACTTGCCCTGCATAAAGGCTGGATTCTATTTCCTGTGCACCCCCATCCATAACATAACCATAGGAATACCCCATAACGCCATCACTTGTCACTCGATAATAACCAGTGACAAACCATTCTCCTGGACTCAATGCATCTGCATCCGCTGGAATTGCAACGCTGTACAACCCCAATAAAATCGCCAGTAAAAAACATCCCATTCGACTGATTGTCTTTTTCATCTCAATTTCCTCCTATCATAATTACAAAAAATACTGCAAACAAACACCGCCCAGATAAGAAGTTGCATTTAAAATCAAGGAAAATAAATAAGGGTTTTGCGTTCCAGTTAAACATTTGCGATAAATCAATGCCTCTGAAAGCCAAACTGCAACCTCCAATCCACCAATCCAGAGCCACCGCCATGCAATGGTTGCTCCATGCAGCCAAAAATCCAGATATACAACAACTGGGTTCGTCAGAATGTTGACGAGTATCAACAGTAGAAAATCATGACGGTTTCGCTGTGGGAAACAAGCTGCTGCAAGCAGTTCCAGAACTTCTGTCAACAGCAAAGAGCGAATTAGCCCTTTTATAAGTTGCTGGGCAATCCATGTTTCTATCATTTTATATGCCTCTTCTTTGCATTTCGCAACATTGGTGCATAGAGAATTACTAGAGAAAGCACCGCCAACAGGCAATAAATCCATGGCTTTGCAAAATCATTGATATTGCAGAAATACGATGGAACAAGTCCCACAAATAATGCAAAGGTCAATGCTCCAAACGCCATGCCTTTCGCATGTGGGAACTGCATGCCCAACAGGGAAAGCGTAATTGGCATAGTCATATTAAAGAGAAATACTGCAAGCAATCCGCAGACGGCAAATTGATTTGCTTCCAAGAATAACAGTGCACAAGCGGTCAAAGAACCAATGATGGTTGGACGAATCCCGAATCGGTCAGCAAGAATTCCACCGCCCGCCTTTCCCAATACAATTGCAAGCGTTAGGAACAGTGCGAACCAATTTTTCGCCCATGGAAAATGCATCACACTTCCGGCAAAAGAACGAAGCACAACAACAAAGATACAGCAGAATGCCATGAGAAGCGACCAGCTGCCTTGCATCGGTTTCATGGAAAATTCCTGTTTTGGCAAGTTTCGTTCTCCTGAATATCGGCAGAAAATCAGTTGTATCAGCAATGCCATACTTAAAACCACAATCATTGGAACAATCCAGTTCCTACCGTTTCCAGAAATCCACTTTCCGCCAAATACACCAAATGCCCCCGTTGCAACGAAAATACCAACTGGTTGACAGGCATTTTCTTTCCACTCCATTGCAGCTCGTCCACCGCCAACATGAAAACAAGCGTTGCCGATTCCCAATAAGAGCACAATTAAAAGCAACGGAAATCCGAACAATGCTCCGCAATAGGCGACGAGCAGGAACAGCAGTCCGACAGCAATGAGGTTCCTATTTCGCTGTAACCAATCTCCAAAAATACCAACTGGCAATTGTCCAGCAAAGGCAATGAAATTATAGAGCATGGTATAAAGCAACCAATTGCTCAAGCTAGTAAATCGACAAGCCGGAAATACAAAATACATCATCAGATAAATACAGCAAAAATCTACCAAACAATGCAAAATCGTTGCATAAGAAACGGCAAGGAATTGCTGTTTCTTACGAAAAAGTTGCAACACCCCATCATCTCCTTTTTTCAAATAATATGCTATTTTTATGATACAAAAAGAGCACGACACCTGTTTGTCTGTATAAAAATAATTTTCATTTTATGCGATAATGATTTAAATTGATTAGGAAATCTTCAGTAAAGAGATATTAGAAAGCGTGCAGTTGTAATAATCTTTCCCACCCAACTGAAAAATAATAGATGCTACAGAATCCGCATCTGCGGTAAATTCTGCTGAAAAATGCGTTTTCTCTGAAACAGCATCAAATTCACTGTTGAAAGAAATTTCTCCATCAGAATTTCTAACCAACACCGGCAATTTTCCATCGTAGGAAGAAGTGCAATCAAATTCCAAACGATAACCACCGCCTTTTTTCAAATTGATACCAGAAATCTCCGCTTCTATTGCATCTGCCGTTTCTCCGCCAGTTACCATGTTAATCCAAAAGGATTTGTCATACCCAACATAAGAAGCAGCATTTCCACCCTTGTTTGGGTCGATGTTTAACAAATATTCTGCATCAGCAGCCATATCAAGACCAACTTGGTCGGACTCCATTCCCAATGCCTGACAAATCTTATCAGCGAGTATATAGGCATTTTTCTGCTGCGTTATAGCGGATGGGTGCCAGTCTGAGCCAATTCCATCTGCTTGATTTTGTAGGGCAGAATGATAGCTCATAATTCGCTCATCTCCAGTGGTATTGCGATATTGCTGAACGGCATCTTCCACATATTCATACAAGTCATCCCCCATAATCCCCAACGTACAAATGATATACGCATCTGGATTCTTCTCACGAACTGTTTTCAAAAATGCAAGATAACCATCTACAAATTCTTTGGAACGAGTTTCAGGGTCTTTCATCACATAGTGAGAATCATTTGTGCCGAGATTGATTACAACAACATCTTGAGAACAGGTGCTGAAATCCCAATCTTTTGCATAATCTGGAAGTTTTCCGGTCAATCCATAACAATCAGGAATCAGACTGTCTGTATTGGCAGTATCACCGGACGAGTATCCGGAAATGACTCCATAACCACTATAAGAAACAGCACTATAATCTGCATTCAGTTTCTGAGCGGTCAAATAGGCATAGGATTTCATAAAGTTTTCGGTACTGGTTTTAAACGGCTCTGAACTCGACTGCCCCTCCACACCGTATGCACAGGTAATCGAATCCCCGATAAATTCAATAGAAAGCGGTTTTTCCGGCTCAGGAGAAATGGGAGTTGGACGATCCGAAGTAACAGAAATATTTTTCACCCCAATTGCACCATTCATTGCTTCCGAAAGATGAATGATTTGAACCTTTGCTGTTCTGGAAGCTTCTCCCTCAAACAAAGTCAATGTCTTTTCTGAAGTGCTCATAACTGCATCTTCAATCACAGTTCCATCTACAAGTACTGCATAGCGAGAGCGATAATTTTCTTCATTATTAATGGAGCTATCCCCTGCAAGTGTAATGGTTGCTGATGTTCCAGTGACAGTAAATGCAACGGCAGAACCACTTTGAACCAACCATGTAATATCCTGATTTCGCATGGTTCTTCCAGTCAGTTTGACATTTTCTGCAATTGCAGCATAGTTGTTTGTAACAACTTCTCCAGGCGTTGATAATTTCCGTTTCAGCAGACATAAGTCAATTACATTTACAATACCATCTCCATTGATGTCATCAGCAGCAGTCACAGTAGTTTGCTGCAAAAGAGCATCTCGAAGATGACGCAAATCCGTCATCGTATAGGTATTTTCTGCGGAAACTGATGTACGGAACGATGCTGCCAAAAAACATCCAACGGCAGTTACTGCGATTATTTTATTTTTTATCATATCTTTTTTCCTTTCCAGTTTTTCTGAATTGCTTTCTATTCTCTTGTTCCAAACACATTTTGACTCTTTCAGTATACCATATTTTGCATAACCTTGCAAGGTGTTTTTGCCCCAATTTTCCACGTTTTTCTCGTATCCCATTGCAATCTGCACAAACTTATGATACAATAAAATTATCATGAAAAAGGAGTTGTTACAAGATGAAAAAAATGATTGCAGCCCTTGCAGCAAGTGGATTGTTGGTAACTTCCCTTCCACAAGTATCCGTTACAGCTGCCGAAGCACCTGCTCTGACTGATATTGTATCGTTGCAGAGATGGATTTTAGGAAAATCAGAATCCAACCCAACAGACGGACAAACTTGGGATTGGAATGCAGATGGAACGGTAAATATTACTGACCTTTGTCAGATGAAACGGCAGTATACAACCGTGCCCGTTCAAAATCCGTTGGATGCTTTAACCGGAATGGATTATCAAACAGCTGTTGCAAACGCCTATATTTTCAAATCTGAGTACGGGTATCAAATTGCAGGCAATTTAAAAAGTACGATTGAAGAAAAAATGGGACGACCATTGGACTATTCTATCGACCGCTTCTATCTGGTTAACAATGAAACATTGGGCTTGGACAACAGCACAAAGTATCTTTACAATGCAAGCACGATGGATGTTTACCCCGTTACAGAAGAAACCAAACGAAATTGTGCCACTTGGTATTGGAAAGGCTCAAAAGCCGCTGTATATGGCATTGATGACGATGAAGAAAAGCAAAATGAATTTTTAGATGCTCTGGAATGGTATGGAATTACAGAAGTTTACTATTCCAGCGGTGCAAATAAGCTGGTAAACAACAAGGACACGGTAGAAAAATTTGTAAAAAATGCCTATCAAAGAAACATGAAAGTCTACCTGCTAACAGGGGAAAAAACATGGCTGTATGAAGATACTTACCAGACCGCCATTTACCGTGTTTTCGATAAGGTTGCCGAATATAACAGCATGGTGGATTATGATGCAAGATTGGCTGGCGTTTCGTATGATGTAGAAGTTTGGACAAACTCCGACTACAACTGGAAGAATAATGCCGATGCTCGTGCACAGCAAGTAAAGTTTGTCGAAGCGGCACAGCAGTACGCAGATGAAAAGAACTTGTCTGTCATTCATTGTTTGCCGTTCTGGATCGTGCGGTATGATTACACGGACGAAGATGGCACAACAAAAAATGTCTACGATTCTATTACACAGATTGCAAACGATACCATCTTAATGGTCTATCGGGATAGTGCCAGTGCTGTAGAACGGTTAGTGGCAGAGGTGCAAACGAGTGCAGAACATCCTGTGCTGTATTATGCCGAGAAGAACGACTGTAACTTAGAAATTGCCGTACAGGTCGACCAAAGCAAAGAAGGCGATTCTGTCAGTTTCTATGAAGAAGAGCAGGAAAATCCGGGGTGTGTAAAAGATGCCCTTGCAACTATACAGACCGATTTAGCAGATTATTCCGAACATACTACATTTGCGATTCATCAGGCGATTGCCATGTATGAATTCTATCTCTCCAAATAAATGAAAACCGCACACATTCTGATTCATGCAAGAATGTGTGCGGTTTTTTATGTGCCAAATACCACATAGGATTCCGGTACTTTTCCCACTAAAATTGTTTCTGTCAAGAGGTAAGAAAACTGTGCAGTTGTTGTGGTTCGGTAAAAGGGTGCAGCTGCCTGTAATGTAATGGTGACTTCTGCACGAATGGTATGACAGGTTTGGTTGATGCCAACGGATTCCAACTGACTGATGAGCTGTACCTTTGCAGTTCCAATGGGTAGCATCTTCATGGAAAGTGTTGGGCCTTTTCCGGCAAACAGCCAAATACCCGTTGCTGTTCCCAGAGAAACTGGAAATGTTTCTGCCCGAACTGCCTGTAAATCTTGATTGATTTGTGTGAGCAGTTGTGCTTGCATACGGTTGATTTGCGTAGTTTTTGTTTCTACTGCTGTCACTGCCCCGTCTGTATCATATAGCAACACCGCAAAATCTGTATACTGACTGTCTGTTTCCTGCAAAACTTTATGAATGCTCTCTCCAATCTGAACAGAAGCAGCAGATTGACATTCCTGTGCACAGACTGCCAGCACATCGGGGCGAATCCAGCGATCCAATTGCACGACACCAAATAACAATCCTGCGATCATAAAAATGCTGCAACACAGCCATGTCAGTTGTTTTCTTTGCAGTGCTGTATTTCGTCTTCTCAAAACTGCTGCTCCTTATTCAAAAAGGGGCGGCTTTCATTCGCCGCCCCATTTCACTCAAATTCGATTTGCTTTACAGCGGCTTTTCTTCGGATTCTATGCTGTCTGTTGTTGCTCCACATCCGCATTCTGGTGAAAAGTCTCCCATGCCATTGACAGAGCCGGGAGAGAATTCTTCTGCCGGAAACCGAATCTTATCAAATACCGCACATGGGGATTCTGTATCTGCTCGGCATTCTTTCGTTGGAATGGTATATTCATAAGTGGGCACTAAAATTGTGACCGGTCGGAACAATTCCACCACAGAAAACAGTCCCAATGTCATAATCACTGTCCGAATCGGAACGGCACTGCTGCCCTCCGGAGCAGGCGGACAAACCATTCCCACTCTCGTTTCCAATGCAATTGGTTCTACCACTTGAACAGCAGCCGTTGGCAAGTTTACGCTCTCGCTGCATTCTTCTCCGGAAGAGCAGGGCTTTCCATTGCTGAAAAACGTTTTGCTGCTGCTTTCTCCACCGTAGAGAATCACATTCTTTCCAGCATACGCCGTTCCAGTCAGCAGTGTTGGGCTGCCGCAGGCACGTTCATATGCCATCAATTCTACCCGAAATGTATACGTCAAATCAATGGAAAAAAAGCCCCTGTTAAACGGTACGGGTTCAATATTCATACAGATGTCCGATACCTTTACACATCGGCTTTTTACCAGCGTGACGTTGGGGGGAAGTTCGCCGCCATCCATTAAAATTTGGACGTTGGACAGACAATCCCGGTCACTGCAACTGTCAAACACCCGGTCAACTTTAATGGGAACTGCATCCGGACAAGCATCCGGCATTGGATGAAATTTACTCATAGAAACGCCTCCCATGAAAAACATAGAAACAGTTTCACGCTGTTTCTCTACAGTCTATTCAGTGGGAGACGTTTTTGTGACAGCTTTTTTATTTTTCTTCTGCTTCGTACATTTCACGGAAGAAGCAACTATAAGAACCTGTATGACAAGCAACACCAGTTTGTTCTACATTGACCAGCAAAGTATCATTGTCGCAATCACTGTACATACTGATGACTTTTTGCAGATGTCCGGAAGTTGCACCTTTATTCCAAAGTTCCTGCCGAGAACGACTCCAGAACCAAGTGTATCCGGTTTCCAGTGTCTTTTTCAGGCTTTCTCGGTTCATATATGCCAGCATCAACACGGTTTTGGTGTTGACTTCATAGACAATTGCTGGAATCAGGTCGCCTTTTTCAAAATAGGCATCCAAATGATTACAATCAATTTTAATCATGCGTTGTATCCTTTCTCTTTCCTGTTTCATCAAATTGTGTCCGAATTGCCCGTTCCGTCTGAAAAATCGTGCAAATCAAAACCGCCATTTGCAAAACAATATTTCCAAGCAAAACCATCGTTTGCATTTTCATGGACATGAAAAAATATCCAACGGAACAGCCAACTGCAATCAATAGCAAAATTCCACCGCTGATGCACCAGCATTTTCCGCAGTAAGTATTGGCAAACCGCCAAGTTTCTGCATTTTTCATGGAACGGGTGGTTCGATATCCAATCCATACATTTTGTTTTTTTGGCGGATGAAATTGCATCATCCAGCCTGCAAATAACAGAACCAATGGAATGAGTACCGTAAAAACAATATCAAATACTTTCATCGCATTAAGATGCCTTTTTTCCGGCAGTCTGCCTTTACATCCTGCACGGTCAATTCTCCAAAGTGGAACAAGGACGCTGCCAGTGCTGCGGAGCAGCCTGTTTCTTGGAATGCCTCTGCAAAGTCTTCCAGCTTGCCTGCTCCACCGCTGGCAATGACCGGAATGGAAACCGCATCGCAAACAGCTTTCAGCATGGGCAAGTCAAAGCCCTCTTTTGTGCCATCTGCATCAATGGAATTCAGACAGATTTCACCGGCACCCAATTGTTCACACTGCTTTACCCAGTCAATCAAATCCAAATGCATATCCACTCTTGCACCATTGATGAAAACTGTCCACTTGTGGTCGCCGATCTTCTTTGCATCAATGCCAACGCAAACGCACTGACAACCGAAAATGTCTGCTGCTTCCCGAATCAAAGAAGGATTCTGTACTGCTTGCGAATTGATGGAAACCTTGTCAGCTCCTGCACGCAGTGTTTCTCGGAAATCATCAATGCTCTTGATGCCACCGCCAACGGTCAGCGGTACAAAAATTTTCTTAGCAGCTTCCCGTACAACATCTAAAATGACCCCTCTTTTTTCATAGGAGGCTGTAATGTCATAAAATACAATTTCATCTGCACCCTGTTCATTGTAAGCCTGTGCCAAAGCAACCGGGTCACCAACATCTCGAACGCCCTCGAATTTGACACCCTTTACTACTTTTCCATCTCGCACATCCAAACAAGGAATAATTCTCTTTGCCAGCATAATTGACAGCCTCCTTTCTTATACCTGTACACCAGCACAAGCAATGGCATCTTCCAATTGCAATGTGCCTTGATACAGGGACTTTCCGCAAATTGTTCCATACAAGCCCATCTGCTTGCAAGCCTGAATATCTGCAATCGTATGCACACCACCGCTTGCAATGATGTTGCAGCCTGCTCCGACTGCCTGATGAATCTGCTGCAACTGTTCGGTATTTACGCCGGACAGCGTGCCATCTCTGGAAATATCCGTATAAATGATATACTGCACGCCAACAGCAGCCATTTCTTTCGCCAAAGACAGATAATCCACAGAAGAACTGTCCAGCCAGCCTTCCACTGCAACCATGCCATTTTTGGCATCAATGCCAACTGCAATTCGTTCGCCATACTCTTTCACTGCATCTTTTACAATCTGCGGATTCTTCAACGCAATCGAACCGAGAATGACACGGGAAATACCGCCCTTTAAGTAGGCTTCTACTGTATCCAAGCTGCGAATACCGCCGCCCAGTTCTACTTTTAACGGCGTATTTTTTGCAACATCTAAAAATAAATCTGCATTCTTTGGTTCTCCAGCTCTTGCTCCATCCAAATCTACCATGTGAATCCAGGATGCTCCAGCTGCTACAAATCCGGCAGCTGTTTTTCGGTAATCTTCCGCAACTTTGTGAGAAGTTGCAAAGTCGCCTTTTACCAGACGGACGCACGTTCCATCCTGAATATCAATTGCAGGTAAAATAATCATTTCAGCAATCCTCCAAAGTTTCTTAAAATCTGCAAGCCGGTTTCCCCACTCTTTTCCGGATGGAACTGTGCATACAGTCTTTCCATCATAAACCATTGCCGGAATCTGTCCACCGTAGGTTACATACGCTGCCAGATATTCCGGTGCAACGACTGCCTGATAAGAATGAACGAAATAAACATATGCTTCTTCACCCAAATCGTGCAGCAATGGGCAATCAATCTGATATTCCAGCTTGTTCCATCCCATGTGCGGAATAATCAAGCCATTTGCAGGAATTTTTTCCACCGTTCCTGGAATCAGTCCCAGTCCGTCACACGCTTCAAATTCATAGCCTTTTTCAAAAATCAGCTGCATCCCAAGGCAAATTCCTAAAAACGGCTTCTTCTTAGATTCTGTCTGTAAAACGGATACCAAATGCCGTTCTTTCAACATCTGCATTGCACTCGGAAATGCTCCAACCCCCGGCAGGATGATGGCATCTGCTGCCTGAATGGCAGCAGCGTCATCGGTCAACTGACTTTCCAGTCCTAAAAAATCCAGTGCATTTTTGACACTGAAGATATTTCCAGCACCGTAATCGACAATGGCAATCATTTATAAAACCCCTTTCGTAGAAAGTGTTTGTCCGCTCTTCGTCGGTGTAACGGCAATCTGCAAAGCGTGAGCAACTGCCTTAAAAGCAGCTTCGCATTTGTGATGGTCATTTGTACCATACATCATATTGATGTGCAGGGTAATGCCTGCCTGAAAAGCAAACGCACGGAAAAATTCTTCTGTCAAGCAAGTATCATATTGTCCAATCATCGCATTGGTGAATGTTCCCTGAAATACCAGAAATGGACGGTTACTGATGTCCAAGCTGCAAAACGCAAGGGATTCATCCATGGGAATAAACGCACTGCCATAACGGGTGATGCCGGACTTATCGCCCAGTGCTTCCCCGATGGCTTTTCCCAGTACAATGCCGGTGTCTTCTACGGTGTGATGTCCATCTACATGCAAATCTCCAGCGACCTGAATGTGCATACTAATGCCGCTGTGTACAACTAAGGCGGTCAGCATGTGGTCAAAAAAACCAATGCCGGTATGAATATTTGCAACACCTTTTCCATCCAAAACCACTTTCACTTGAATCTGTGTTTCTTTGGTGTTGCGTTCGATTACGGCTTCTCTCATGATGACACCTCTCTATTACTTTTCGTCTTCAAACCGAACGGTAATGGCATTGGCATGTGCAGTCAAGCCCTCCCGATTTGCAATCAATACAATATCATCCTTTGCTGCACGCAGGGCATCCTTGGTATAATACGTATAGCTGGAACGCTTTGTAAAACTTGCAACGCCCAGCGGTGAAAAGAACCGAGCCGTTCCACTGGTCGGAAGAACGTGGTTCGGGCCAGCATAGTAGTCCCCCAACGGTTCTGATGCATACTGTCCAAGGAATACAGAGCCAGCGTTATCCAGTGCTCCCAGCAATTCCATCGGATTTTCCATCAGCACTTCCAAGTGTTCCGGTGCAACTCGATTTGCCAGAGCCGTTGCTTCTTCCCGGCTGTTGCAGAGCAGAATTGCCCCATAGGTATTCATGGACTTTTCGATGATTTCTTTCCGTTCCAGTGTCTGTACCTGCCGATTGATTTCTGCCTGTACCTGTTCTGCCAGCTTTTCACTGGTGGTAACCAGAATGGAAGATGCCATGACATCGTGTTCCGCCTGTGACATCAAATCTGCTGCTGCAAAGGCTGGATTGGCGGTTTCATCTGCCATAACCAGTACTTCACTTGGCCCTGCAATCATATCAATATCTACAATTCCATACAGCAGCTTCTTTGCGGTTGCAACATAGATATTTCCAGGGCCAACGATTTTATCGACCTTTGGAATTTCCTTTGTTCCGTATGCCAGAGCTGCAATTGCCTGTGCCCCACCAGACAGGAAAATCCGGTCAACACCGCACAAAGCGGCTGCAATCAGAATATCGGGATTCGGTGTCCCGTCTTTTCTCGGCGGTGTTACCATGATAATTTCTTTTACGCCAGCAATCTTTGCAGGAACAGCATTCATGATGACACTGGACGGATAAGCAGCTGTACCGCCCGGTACATACAAACCAACACGTTCCAAACCTCTTACCCGCTGTCCTAAAATCACACCATTTGCCATTGGGTGAATAAAACCTTGTTCAACCTGACGCTGGTGGAAATCCCTTACATTTTCAATGGCGTTTAACATAGCATCTACAAATGCTTGGTCAGCATCGGTCAACGCATCGTTGATAACCTCTCTCGGCACTTCGTAATATTCCGGCAAGCTGCCATCAAATTTTAAGGTATAATTTTTAACAGCGTCATCGCCACCAGCTTTTACCGTTTTCAGAATTTCCTGTACGGTTTCTGTCACACGCTGATTGGTTTCGCCTGTTCTTTCATCCAATAACTGAAAAAATGCTTCCCGTTCTTCTGCAACGCTTGCATTGATTTGCTTCATGGTAATCATGCTTATAATACCTCCTCGATTTTTTGAATCAACGATTCAATTTCCTGCTGCCGCATTTTCAGGCTGACAACATTTGCAATCAGTCTTGCAGAAATCGGAACGATTTCTTCGACTACTTCCAGCCCGTTTTCTTTCAGGGTCACTCCTGTTTCTACAATGTCTACAATACCATCTGACAGTTCCAGCAGTGGTGCTAATTCTACAGAACCTTCGATTTTTACAATGTCAACATCCATGCCTTTGCTTTCAAAGAATCGGCGTGCAATGTTTGGATACTTAGTTGCAATGCACTTGACACCATATCCGCTGTAAAAATCCGTTCCCTTTTTGGTTGCCAGTGCAAACCGGCACTTTCCAAATCCCAAATCTGCCAGTTCAAAGAACTTACCGGACATTTCCAGAATGGTATCTTTTCCGACAACGCCCAGATCACAAACACCATGCTCCACATAGGTGATCACATCAGCAGCCTTGGAAAGTACCACTTCCATATTTCCATCCGGAATCGGCAAAATCAATCGTCTGCCCTTATTATGTACCGCTTCGCAATCATAACCCAGCTTTTCCAGCAAGCCAACGGTATCCTTTTCCAAACGTCCTTTTGTCAACGCAATTCTCAGCGGTTTTGTCATAATACTGTGACCTCCGTAACTTCTTTTTCTACTTGATATAAGGTGGAAATTTTCCGATTCTTTGCATAGTCCAATGCTGCTTCTGCGGAGGATACCAGTGCAAATTCTACAGTCAATCCAGCTTCTCGTTTGGTTTCTGCCAGTGCAATGGCAGCTGCTTCATAGCCCGGTGCTGCATAAATGGCAACATCAGTCGCTTTTTTTGTCCGTGGGTTCTTTTTCATGGCAACCTTTGCAACGGCATCTACATTGACAGCAAAGCCAACTGCCGGAACATCATAGCCAAAGCTTGCCAACAGCTTGTTATACCGACCGCCAGACAAAACTTCATCGCCATAGCCTTCCAAATAGCCCTTGAGAATCATGCCCGTGTAATAATCTGCCTTGTTGACAATGCCAAGATCCACGCTCAGTCGTTCTGTTCCGATCAGTACTGCAATTTCTCGATACAGTTTCCGCAGATATTGCAACATTTCCTGAATCTGTGGTGTGCAGTAGAGCTGTTCCATCTTATCGAACACTTCTTCTCCGCCAAACAAAGACGGCAGTTTCTTCAAAGCATGAATCAGCTGATTATCGCCCAATGTATCCAGTAAGTCATTCAATGCAGAATAGTTCTTTGTTTCAATCAGATACCGGATTTCTTCTTTGGTTGCCGGTGCAGCGTTCAATTCCCGCATCAATTCCTTGAAAATACCGGCATCGCCCAATTCCAGATAATAGCTGGTTTCGTTGCAGCGTTTCAGCACATCAATTGCCATGCTTGCCATTTCCAAATCTGCCATATAGGAATCTGAACCAATCAGTTCCGCACCTGCCTGCATAAATTCATCGCTTCTGCCCTTCAGTGCTGGTTCAAAGCGGTAAGCAGTCTGCATGTAGCACAGCCGCTGTGGCAGCATAGCTTCCCGCAGACGGGTTGCAACAACTCTTGCAATCGGAGCAGTGGATTCCGGACGCAGCACAATCAGCCGTCCCTTGCTGTCAGTCAATTTATATAACTGTTCTTGCGGATACTGAACGGCTTCCGACTGAAAAACATCAAAAAATTCCAATCCCGGTGTTACCAATTCATCGTATCCCTGACTCTGGAAAACAGAACGAATTTTTTCTTCTGTTTCTCGCCGTACGAGGCATTCTTCTAATAATAAATCTTTTGTCCCTTCCGGCGTAATTCGATTATAATTTCTCATGTGTTCCTCCTAAAAGCACTTTACTATGCTACTATGGTAACATAATACCACGCTATCACAATTTTGTCAAGTTAAAAGAGGGTCATTTGACTGGATTTCGGCAAATTGCCGAATGCATTCAACTTTTCCAATGTTTCTATGACTGTTTTCGATGCTCCGCTGCGGTTCTGGAATTCTTCGATAGAGATAAAATCCCGTTTCTGTGCTGCTTCATACAGTGCATTGGCAGCTGATAACCCAATTCCGCTGATCGCAGAAAATGGGATCCGGATTTTTTCATCCTCTACCAGATATTGCGATGCGTGGGAACGATACAAATCAATCGGCAGGAAATCCAATCCCCGACACAGCATTTCATTGATAATATAGAGCAAATCCAACTGGTCAGATTCTTTCTTTGTGCGTTCGTTGCCCTTTTCTCGCAGTTCTTCAATGCGATTATGAACCGCTTCTTTTCCCTGCATAACCAGTTCCACATCAAAGTCATCTCCACGGGTGCTGAAATAAACCGCATAATATGCCAACGGACGATATAATTTAAACCATCCCAATTTAATAGCAGCGGTTACATAAGCAGCTGCATGGGCTTTCGGGAACATGTACTTGATTTTCAAACAGCTGTCAATGTACCAATCCGGAACATTGTGGTCTTTCAGCATTTGAATCCGCTCTGGCGTAAAGGTTTTTGGAGCTTTGCCCTTTCGAGTGTCTTCCATAATCTGAAAGGCTTGCTTTGGCTCTACACCTTTATGCAGCAGATAAGTCATAATACTATCTCTCGTTCCGATTACATCAGAAATGGTACACGTTCCGTTGTCAATCAAATCCTTTGCATTTCCAAGCCATACGTCTGTACCGTGGGACAAGCCAGAAACCTGTAAAAAGTCGCTGAACTTCGTTGGATTAGAATCCAGCAGCATTTGAATGGTAAAACCAGTACCCATTTCCGGAATGCCCAGACTGCCTGTCTTACAATAAATATCTTTTCCCGATACACCCAGTTCTTCTGCATGTGTACACATCCGAATGACACGAGGGTCTGTCGTGGGAACTTCTCGAATATCCAACCCCGTGATGTTTTCCAAGTGTCGGTACATCGTTGGGACAACGTGCCCCAATTCATCCAGTTTCAAAATCGTATCGTGCAGAGAATGGAAGTCGAAATGCGTTGTAATGACATCCGAATCCGCTGAATCAGCAGGATGCTGCACAGGGGTAAAGTCGTATACGTCATAATCATTCGGCACAACGACCATACCGCCCGGATGCTGTCCCGTTGTTCGCTTGATGCCGGTGCAGCCAATGGAAAGCCGATTGATTTCTGTTGGACTGCAAGTAATGCCCCGTTCGTCCAAGTATTTTTTCACATAACCATATGCGGTTTTATCTGCCACAGCGGCAATCGTTCCGGCTTTAAACACATTATCTCGCCCGAACAGCTCTTCTGTGTAACGATGGGCAGAAGATTGATATTCACTCGAGAAATTCAAGTCAATATCCGGTGCTTTATCACCATCGAAGCCCAAAAATGTTTCAAATGGAATATCATGCCCATCTCTGTTCATTTCTGTTCCGCATTTCGGGCATTTTTTTGCTGGCAAGTCAAACCCAGAACCAACGCTGCCATCTGTAATAAATTCACTGTGCTTGCATTTCGGGCAGACATAATGCGGTGCAAGCGGATTGACTTCTGAAATACCTGCCATAGATGCAACGAAAGAAGAACCAACAGAACCTCTCGAACCAACTTCATAGCCGTGGGCAACGCTATCCCAAACTAGTTTCTGTGCAATGATATACAGCACGGCAAATCCGTGTTTGATAATCGAACCCAATTCTCGATTCAATCGCTTTTCAACCAGTTCTGGCAAC
>ERZ773264.1179-NODE-1179-length-32829-cov-9.828065_pt1 | contig 32829 bp, 24 predicted proteins | sample MGYA00511910_ERZ773264 | MGnify/ENA primary metagenome ERZ773264 (study PRJEB29015, sample SAMEA2737739) | human gut metagenome | biome: human gut; feature: human-associated habitat; material: faeces | place: China | collected 2012 ...
GTTGCTGTCAGGTCGCGACTCGCAGGGATTCATGGCGAAGCCATGTACACCGCACTTACACTGCGCAGCGCGTGCAGTCATTCAAGCTACAGACTGCCAATGTCGGGGGTCGATGGGTCCTCCCCTCGCGTTCTCTTGGGGGTTTAAGGGGGCCATTCTCTCACGTGAGAGAATGGCCCCCTTTGCCGCGTCCCCACACGGTGTGGGGATAAATCCCAAAAAGTATCACTTTTTGAACTTCTTAATCGTATCAGCAATGATATTCTGCTTCAAAATCATGCTGACCAGCACGTAAATAACGCACCCCACAACGCCCGTCAGGCCGCACTTGACGACGAGCATCAGCTTGCTGTCATCCGCCGCGACAAGAAGCGAACGCCCGCCGTAGAGGACGACCGCCATCGCTGCCGTGGCGGCAAGGCCCTTGAGGAGCGGCACCAGGCGCACGATCTTCGTCCCGTGGAAGAGCTGGATCGTCATCGCGATGGCACCGATCGTCAGCGCAAGCGACGTTGCCAGCGCGACGCCGGTATCGGTGTAGAACACGCGGTTCAAAATGAGATTCAGCACCAGCACGCCGAGGTTGATGAGCAGCGGCACCAGCGTCTTTTTCATCGCGTAGTAGGCCTTGTTCAAAAGGTCGAGCACGGCGAAGGCGCTCATGCCGAGCGCGTAGCGGGCGAAGATGCTGCCCGTCATCTCGGTCGACTCAGCGGTGAAGCTGCCGCTTTCAAAGATGACGCGGATGATATCCGTGCCGAACGCGCACATCATCGCGCAGACCGGCAGGATGAAAAGCAGCGTGTTTTCCGTCACGTTCCAGATGTAGCCGAGGTACCCCTTCGAGTCCTCCTTCGTGAACTCGCGGTTGAAGCGCGGGAACATGACCGCGCTGATGCTGTAGAGCACGCTGGTCGTAAGCGGGGTGAAGAGCTTGTCGGCGTAGTAGAACGCGCTGACGGCGCTGTCGTTGAGCGCCGTGGCGGTCGCCGTGTCGATGAGATAGCAGAACAGGAAGATCGATGTCGTCAGCACCGTGACGAGCGCGGTCTTGAAGTACGTGCCGACGTAGTCCGCCTTGCGGTCGAGCATCGGTCGGTAGACATAATGTTCCTTCTTCGCATACGGGATGCTCATGGCAAGCTGCAAGAGCCACGCGCACGAACTCGCGATGACGACGCCCTTGATGCCCCACTTTGCGCCCAGCGTCACAAGGAAGATCGCAAGGAACGCGTTGTACGGGATGCTCATGCTGCCCTGCAATTCATAGTGGTCGGTCGCCTGGAAGATGGCGACGTTCAGATACGCCGCCGCCACGACCGGCAGCGCGCAGGCCATGATGCGGATATAGCTCGCAAGGCGCGGCAGCTCGGCTGCGTCAAGGTCCCAGATCGTGCCGACGAGCGGCGTCGAGGCAAAGATCTGCCACAAAACGACCGCCGCGAGCGAGCCGAGCAGCGTGATGGTCAACAGGTTGTTGGCCGCTTTCTCGCCGCGCTTGCGGTCGGCAGCAAATTCCTTCGTCAAAATCGGCACCGCCGCGATGCACAGCGCGTAGCACATCGTCGTAAAAAGATAGAGCGTCGAGTTATACGACGCGGTGTAGAGGTCCGCGTCGATGCCGGTGCCGAAGATATTGGCCTGCATCATTTCGCGCACCACGCCGAGGAGCTTGGCGAACAGCGTCAGCAGAAAGACGAAGCTGATCGCGCCCGCCGTGCGGACGCCCGATTTATCCTTCTTCTCCGTATTGTTTTGAGGGTCTTGCATGGTATGTTTCCTCGATTTCTCCATGATCGCGCAGATCATCTTCTCGTTCGTGTCGAGCTTGCGCGAAAGCTCGACCATGTGCACCTCGACGCGCTCCACCTGTTCCTTGCCCGTTTCGAGCACACGCTCGGCCTCGGGCATAAAGAGCTCCGCCGTGAAGTTCTCCTTCGTGCTCAGCTTGTCGAGCCCCACGGAGTTTAAAAACGCCGTGCACTTGGGGTCATACGAAATGCCGATGAGCGGCACGCCCATGATGGCGGCATAGATGAGCGAATGCAGGCGCACGCCGACGAGCAGGTCCATGTTGCCGATGATGGAGAGCATATCCTCGGAGAGGTACTTTTCATTCAGGCACACCGCCGTGTCATCGGGCAGCTGCGCCGCGATATGGCGGCAGACCTCGCCGTCCTCTTCATAGTGGAACGGGATGAGCACGGACTGCGCGTTGTACTTGTCCTTCATCATCTGGATGGAGCGCAAAAGCTCTTTGACAAAGCGGCTGTCTGTGTCCCGCTCACGGATGGCCCAGCCGACAGTTAGACGGCCATCCAGCGAGACACCTGCCTTTCGCAGGATCTCCGCGCCGACATCGCCATCGGGCTTTTTCATGCGGATGACGGGGTCCGCCGTGATGACGACCTTGTCGCGCGCGATGCCGATTTCCTCCAAAAGCGATGCCGACCGCTCGTCGCGCACGACGATACCGTCCGCCCGCTTGAGCGCCGCCGCCGCGGCGCGGCGGTTGCCGGGGCGGTCGATGGGGCCGATGCCCTGGGAATAGATGAAGACCTTTTTATGGAAGAATTCCGCGCAGCGGATGATGGAGAGGTAATAGTGTAAGCTCTTGCTGCTCGTCACATCCTGCAAAAGGCTGCCGCCGCCGGAAATGAGCATGTCGCACTTTTTCACCGCGCGCAGGATCGCCACCGGCGACATGCGGTCCACCGCCTCAACGCCGTATTTTTCGCGCGTGGAGGCGGGATTGTGCGAGAGCACCGTGAGCGAGCAGTCGGGAATGTGCTCGCGCAGCGACGAGACGAGTGTGCGCAGGATGGACTCGTCGCCGATGTTGTCGAAGCCGTAATAGCCCGAGATCAGAATGTTAACCATTCGTCACCCCGCAGATCCTGCGCACAAGGTGGTAAATGAGCTCCGCCACAATGACCACGGCTGTGCCGATGAGAAGTCCGAAGAGGATGCCCCAGCCGGTGCGCAGCAGGCTCAGCAAAAACGGCGTGCGGATGTGCAGGAACGTGTTGACCACGCTGACAAGGCCGATGGTCATGCCCGTGCCGAAGATCATCGGCAGGAACTTCATTCTGCGGCGCAGCGACCAGATGAAAAGCATCAGCATCGGCCAGCCGACGATCATTTCCTTCGTGCGCGGGCGGGCAATGAGCGTATTTTCCAGGAAGTTGCGGAACGCAAGCTCCCTTGCCGACGTCGTGGTCGAGTTGCCGGTGCGGTACATATAGTAGGCGAACACCAGCAGCATGAACACCGCCGCCACCGCGATGACGACGATCGCAAGGAACCAGCCGAGCTTCATCGGCGTCTGCATCAGCTCGCCGAAATAGGCGTTGAATCGCTTGACGCGGTTCTTCTCCCCGCGCTGTCCCGCGTGGGCGAGGACGGCCTCGCGCGCGCCGGTCTCCTCATAGGCGTAGACCAGAAGATAGGCGATCATGAAGAGCGCGATGGGGATAAGCTGCATGAGCTTGACGCCGCGGTACAGGTCGATCTCGAGAAGATACGAGAGCTGCGAGAGCGCAGACGATGCGAGCAGCGACCCGCAGAATGCCGTCAGAATGGTCGCGATGGCTGTGCCAAGCGTAAAGCCAAGCAGCTTGCCGAACTTGATCTGCGGCTCGCTGCGTCTCTTTTCGAGCAGTACGCGGCACAGACCGACAGCGGCAATCGACGGCATCACGATACCGCCGGACATCGAAAGGATCAGGCGGAACATCGAGGGCTTCAGCACCGCGAGGCCGGCAAGGCCGAGCGCGCCGACGGCAAACAGGATCGTGCGCCAGCGCTTGCCGATAAAGAAGAATAGATCAAGCAGGATCACGATGAGCGCCGCCGTGCCGATGCCCTGCAGCACCTTGAGCGCCATGGACGGCGCTTTCAGCTCCATCGCGGGCACGGTCGCGTGCGTGTAGCCGAGGGGCTCCAAGCGCGCGTCGAGGTCCGTGAGCATCTGCTCATAGTCGGCAGGGTCGGTGATGTAGACCCACTTCTTCTCGTCAGCGTCCCAGCTGACATCGGTATCCGGCTCTAAGATCATCTTGAGGAAGATGATCTTGCAATTACGCTCGGCGATGGCTCTAAAGAACGTGTTCGTGATCTCCTCGGGGCCCTCGTAGCCGCAGTACTGATAGCGGTTCTGGATGTAGGCCCACTCATTGAACACGCGCACGCCGCGGTAGCCCGTGTTGTCGAGCAGTTCTTCAACGCCGGGCCAGACAAGGTTCTGGCTCTGGTCGTTCTGCTCCATCATGGCGACGCTCGCGCCGCTCTCGTTGAGATACTGCGTCAGAAGCTCCAGGCTCTCGTCATCCTCATAGCCGACGAGCTCGTCGCCGTTGTTCATAAAGTACGGCGCGTTGAAGTGCTTGAGCACTTCGATATAGGCCTCGGCAAATTTCGTGCCGTTCATGTTCTTTTCCGTCACAGAGCGCGGGATGATCTGGTAGCCGTGGCGCTCAAACAGCTCCACCGTGTCCGGCCAGATGCCGAGGCGCAGGTCGAGCAGCTTTTCGCCCTTCATGCCGTTTTTCTGCTGCTGGATGAAGATGAAGCCGTGCTCGCCCTCCAGATACGTCTTGGCCTCAAAGTCCTCAAAACGGGCCTCGAAAGCGTTCAGGATCCACTCATAGCTCGCGGCGGTCTCCGTCCAGATGATCGCGTCGCTCACATCGGTGCTCTCACGCAGCCATTGCGCGACCTCGGCGGGGTACTGATCTTCCCATCCGTAGCTCTCCGCCGCCTTTTTCACGGTCATCGCGTGGACGGGGATGGCCGCGTTATCGTGCAGGTTGAGGGCGCTCGCCTCGCTGAGCGCGACCTTGTCGACGCCGAGCGACTTGAAGAGATCGAGCCACTCGTCCTCTGACTGCGAGGATTGGCGCGCCATCGAGCGCATGCTGTTGTAGTCGAGGACGATGTCGTAATACTTGTTGCTCTCCTCGGTCTGCACACGGTTTACGATCGGCACAAGTGAGGCGAGCAGCCCCAGCAGTGCCAGAAGCACGAGGAGCTTGTCTTTTTTCAGGAAGCTTTTCATTGGCAGTTCTCCTTCTGCGCTCATGCGCAGGGTGTTTTTTAGAGTGTATCGAGTGTCACCGGCGTGCCGATGGACTTGGCATACGTGTAAATTCTGGCGACGTCCTCGATGTATTCCGCGCGCAGGTACGCCTGCGCAAGGTCCTTCCCCACGGCGAGCACGCCGTGATTGGCGAGCGTGCAGCCGCCGCGGTCCTTGAGCGCGGGGATTGCGTTCGTGCCGACACTCTCGGTCCCCGGCGCGGCGTAGTCCGCGCAGCGGATGTCGCCGCCCAAAAAGATGCACGATTCGATCAACACCGCGGGGATGCTCTTCCGCACGACGGCAAACGCCGTGGCATAGGGCGAATGCGTGTGGAAGACGGCGTTCGTCTCGCCATACGCCTTGTAGACCGCCGCGTGCATGCGCCACTCGCTCGAGGGCTGCAATCCCCCCTCGAGCACCGTGCCGTCGAGCTTCATGCGCACGATGTCCTGCGCGCGCAATACGTCATAGCGCACGGACGTCGGCGTGATGAGCATTTCGTCGGGCGCGACGCGGCAGCTCATGTTGCCGCTCGTGCCGGAAAACAGGCCCTCACGGAACGCTTCAAGCGATTTGTCCACGATCTCCTGACGAAGAATGTCCAGATTTTGTTCCATTTAGATCACCAGATTGTCCCTGCCGATGCTGCCGTCCGTAAAATAGCGGTGCAGATCGTAGGGAGAGTAGATACCAAGGTCGGTCACGACGCCCGAGACGAGATGCGGCGGCGTGATATCGAAGGCGGGATAGTAGCCCTTCACACCCTCCATCGCCGTGCGCACGCCCATGGCTTGGAGCGTAAAGTTCGGGTCGCGCATTTCGATGTGAATGCTGTCCACCGTCTCGTGTCCCTGATCGGGCGCGCCGGTGACAAAGTACGGGATGCCCATGTACTTGGCGACGATGGCGTTCTGGAACGTGCCGACCTTATTGACGACATGGCCGTCGCAGCAGATGGCGTCCGCCGCGGTGGTGAAAACGTCGACCTTTTCGTTCTGCATGACGAACGCCGGCATATTGTCGGAGATGACCGTCACGTCAAAGCCCATGTCGTGGCAGACGGACGCCGTCAGGCGCGCGCCCTGAAAATACGGGCGCGTTTCGGGGCAGAACAGCCGGATGTTTTTGCCGCGGCTGCAGCACTCACGAAGCATCGTGCCGACGATGGTCTCGGCGAAGCAGTGCGTCATCACCGTTCCGTTGTCGGGGAACATATCGACTAAGTACGAGCCGATCTTCGCCATTCTGTTATAGCGCACGTTGTTGAGCTCGATGGTCTTATTCTTGATGGCCTCGGCCACATTCTCCCCCGCTGAAAGCGCGCGCTCGGCCTCTTTCAGGCAGATGTCGCACAGAAGCGTCATGCGCTTTTGCGTCGTGGGGCGCGCGTGGGAAATGGTGTAAGCCGCTTTCTTGAGGTATTCCATCTGCTCGTCCGCCGATTTGCCGCGGCATTCCCACGCCGCGAGCGCCATGCCCATCGGCGCCGCCGTGTAGGGGCCCGCGCTCTGCGTCACCATGTCAGTGATGGCCCGCGCGACTTCCTGATGTGTGCGGCAGGTGACAAATTCGACCTTTGCGGGGTAAATGCGCCGGTCTAAGATGCGCACCTCGCCGTCTTCAAACCACGCGACATTCTCGTAGCGCAGCAAAAAGGCGAGGTCTTTGTCCGCTCTCTCCATGTTTCTTCTCTCTCACTTTCTATAAAGGCGCTCAACGGCACGCTCCATGTCGGCGCGCACCTTGTTCTCGTCCAGCGTCTTGAATTCACCGTTTTCATATAAAATATTGCCGTCCACCATCGTCATGCACACGTCGCCCGCCTGCGCCGAGCAGGTCAGGAGCGCGGGCGTGTCGAAATTGGGATAGAGGTGGGGCTTGCTCAGATCAATGGCAATGATGTCAGCCTTTTTGCCGACATCCAGCACGCCGGTGTCGTCGCGGCCCTGCAATTTTGCGCCGTTGACCGTCGCCATATCGAGCACCTTCTGCGTGGAGATCAGCGTCGGGTCGTTGTGATAGCCGTCGTGCATGATCTCAGCGAGGTGCATCTCCTCGAACATATTTAAATTGTTGTTGCTGGCCGTGCCGTCGGTGCCGAGCGTCACGTTGATGCCCTTGTCCATCATCTGGCGGATGGGGGCAAAGCCGCTGCCGAGCTTTAAGTTCGACGTCGGGTTGTGGATGACGCTGACGCCGTGGGCCTTCAGAATGTCCATGTCGCGCTCCGTCACCGCGACGCAGTGCGCCGCCGCCGTGGGCGAATCGAACGTGCCGAGCGATTCGAACCACTCCGTCGGCGTTTTGCCGTAGCGCTCGATGCACTCGCGCTGCTCGCGCGCGGTCTCGGCGAGGTGGATGTGCATGCGCCCGCCCTTTTCGCGGCAGAGGTCGCTGTACGCCTTGACGATATGGCTCTTGCAGGTATACTCCGCGTGGATGGAAAAGTCAATGTGAATGCGCCCGTCCGCCGCGCCGTGGTACTTTTCAAAAAGCGCGAGCGATTCGGGGATCTGCGTGTTCTGCTCCACGGTCTGGTTTTCGTCAAAGCACTGCACACAGCGGTTCAGGTTCGCCTTGATCCCCGCCTCTTCGACCGCCCAGACGGTCTCCTCGGGGAAAAAGTACATATCGGAAAAGCTCGTCGTGCCGCCCGCGATCATCTCGATCAGGGCAAAGCGGCTCGCTGCGGCGATATCCTCGCGCACGAGCTTGTCCTCGATCGGGAAAATGGCCTTGAAGAGCCAGTCCTGCAAAGGCAGTCCGCTGCCGATGCCGCGCATCAGCGTCATGGCGATATGGCTGTGGCAGTTGATGAGTCCCGGGGCAAGGAGCCTGCCGCTCATGTCCTTTTCAAGGTCATAGGCCTTTTCGGGTTTTTCCTCACCGATATAGTCGATCTTCGCCTCATCGACGCCGAGATAGGCGCCGTGCAGCGTTTCATATCCGTTTTCCTTGCGCAGCAGAATGTCCGCGCCTTTCAAGAGTGTTCTCACAAAAGAGCCTCCTATCTGCATTTTATCTCATTATGCAGTCTATCACGCGTGCTTTCAGATTGCAACGGGCAAAAGGATTAAGTTTTTCCATATTGCTGACCATGTCGACAAAAATTTCTCATTTTGCAAGCTCAACTACTTAAAATTTCACTATTGAATTTCCTAATATGCCTGATTATAATTAGCGCATACTTTTTCTTAAGGAGTGAAACCGGTATGAGCAAAGTCTATATCCCGCAGGACTACCACACCCCGCTGTCTGTCTATGAAATGCAGCGCGCCATCGAATTCATCAAGAGCAATTTTCAGGTCAATCTGAGCAATGCCCTCAATCTCCGCCGGGTTTCTGCTCCGCTGTTCGTGGATGAAAATTCTGGTCTGAACGACAACCTCAACGGCGTCGAGCGTCCCGTCTCCTTTGACATTCCCGACGTCGGCACCAATGCCCAGGTCGTTCATTCGCTGGCCAAGTGGAAGCGTCTTGCGCTCAAGCGCTACGACTTCAAGGTCGGCAAGGGCCTGTTCACCGACATGAACGCCATCCGCCGCGACGAAGAGGTCGACAACCTCCACTCCGTCTATGTGGACCAGTGGGACTGGGAAAAGGTCATCTCTGCCGAGGATCGCAACGTCGCTTATCTCAAGCGCACCGTGCGCGATATCGTCTCCGCCGTCAGCGAGACGAGCAGCGCGCTGAATGTCGCTTTCCCCTCCCTGCACACCAAGCTCCCCAGTGAGGTCTTCTTCATCACCACGCAGGAGCTCGAAGACCTCTATCCCGACCTGACACCCAAGCAGCGCGAGGATGAGATCTGCAAGAAGAAGGGCGTCGTCTTCCTGATGCAGATCGGCAAGATCTTAAAGTCCGGCATCAAGCACGACGGCCGCGCCCCCGACTATGACGATTGGGAGCTCAACGGCGATATCCTCTACTGGAACGAAGTGCTCGGCCATGCGTTCGAGATCTCTTCCATGGGTATCCGCGTCGACCCCAAGTCCCTCGACTCCCAGCTGACGATCGCCGGCTGCGACGACCGCCGCGCGCTCCCCTTCCACAAGATGCTGCTGAATGGCGAGTTGCCCCTGACCATGGGCGGCGGCATCGGCCAGAGCCGCCTGTGCATGCTGCTCATCGGCACCGCGCACATCGGCGAGGTACAGGTCTCCCTGTGGGACGAAGCCACGCGCAAGACCTGCGAGGATGCGGGCGTCATGCTGCTGTAAAGCATATTTTAATTTGTCACCATTCTTTTTTCTCTTTTTCTCAATGTAGCACAAAAGCCGGCAGGTCCTTCTCCCTGTCGGCTTTTGTGCGCTCTTCTGCCGCTTTCCATCCGCTATCCATCGGCGCAAAGCAAAACAGCAGCACAAAGGGGGCGCTTCCCAGCTTGGGAAGCGCCCTCTTTCTTATTTTTCACAGCGCAGGCGGTAAACGTCACAGCTGTCCGCGCGGCCCTCATACGAAAAGCCGTGCCTGCGCGCGATGTGCGCGCTCGCCGTCTGTTCGGGGACGCATTCGATCACGGCATTCTTCCCCTCCCGCCGCGCAAGCGCGGTCAGAAGGTCCGTCATTTCGTCCGCATAGCCCTTGTGCCAAAAGGCAGGCTTGAGCACCCAGCCGAGCTCCCGGCTGTACTCGTCATAGTCGTGGTAGATGGCGTAGCCGAGAAATTCTCCCGCCATATTCTCCGCGGCATAGATGAGCGGCGGCTCGGAAAGTCCCGCCTGCTCCAAAAAGCGCTCGGCCTGCGCGCGGTTAAACGGCGGCTCCAGCCAGCGCATCACCGCTTCATCCGAGAGCAGGGCGTATAATTCGTCCGCGTCCTCCCGCCGCATCATCCGCAGGCGGAGGCGCGCGTTTTCCGCCAGGATCATCCCCTGTGGTGCTTGCCGCGGAAGGTCAGCTCCGGGGTCTTAACGCTCACGATCGTGTCCGGCTCGACCGAGGAGGTCAGAAACGCGTTACCGCCGACGATGACATTGTCACCGATCTCCGTCGCGCCGCCGAGCAGCGTGGAGTTTGCGTAGATGACGACGTTGTTGCCGACCTTCGGGTGGCGGCGCACATTCGGGTTCGTCGCCATACCCGCGGGCGAGAGCGCGCCGAGCGTCGCGCCCTGATAGAGCTTGACGTTGTCGCCGATGATCGTCGTCTCGCCGACGACGACGCCCGTACCGTGGTCGATGAAGAAGTATTCGCCGATCTTCGCGCCGGGGTTGATGTCGATACCGGTCTGCGAGTGCGCGTATTCCGACATCATGCGCGGGATCATCGCGACCTTGTTCTCATACAGCTCGTGTGCGATGCGGTAGATGAAGATGGCGAACATGCCGGGGTACGAGAGCAGGACCTCCTCCTTGCTGTAAGCCGCAGGATCGCCCTCAAAGTTTGCCGACAGGTCCTTGAGCAGCAACTCCTGAATGGCAGGGATGCGCTCGATGAATGCCGTGCTGATCGCATAGGCCACTTCGCAGTTCTCGTCGCACTCCGGCATCGTCAGCGTGATCTGGCGCGTCAGCTTTTCATGGATGTGCTCCATCAAAAGTGCGCTGTATTGCTCCGGCGGCAGCTTCAAGAGGTCGCGGTCGCCGTAGTAAACAGGGAAAATGAGCTTCTGACAGTCGCGGATGATCTCGATGACCGCATTACGGTTGGGCATGCGCAGCGCATCGCCGTACATGGGGATCTGAGAGCTCTTGTAGTTCGCCGCCATGCGGTCAGCCGCCGCATGGATGACGGTGTTCTTTTTTGCTTTGTCCATAGCTAATCCTCGCAATCTATCAGAAACAGTCATATCGCAATTAGAAAATAATTATAGTATCTCCTCGCGTCAAAATCAAGTATTTCCTCTGCAAACGCCTCAGAAATATACACCTCCGCGCGGGAATTCAGCCAAAAAACGTGTCCATTCATTTTTTCATTTGCATCCCGCGCACTTTTGCTTTATGCTGTTTTTATAGGGACACTTCGCATTAGATGTGCCCCAAGCAGTAAACAATCCACCGCAGGAGGATCAAAATATGAAAGCAAAGGTTTATTTTTCCAAGCAGATCACGCCGGAAAAGGTCGTGGAGCTCTACAAGGCCGTGGGTCTCGAGCTGCCCGGTAAGGTCGCCGTCAAGGTGCACTCCGGCGAACCGGGCAACCAGAACTTTCTGACGCCCGAGTTCTGGCAGCCGATGGTCGAGACCGTACACGGCACCATCGTTGAGTGCAACACCGCCTATCCCGGCGAGCGCAACACGACCGACGCCCACCGCCGCACGATGATCAAACACGGCTGGAGCAAGCTCTTCAATGTCGACATTCTCGATGCCGAGGGTCCCGATCTTGAGCTCCCCATCCCGAACGGCAAGCGCATCCAGAAGAATCTGGTCGGCAAGGATATCAAAAATTATGATTCCATGCTCGTTCTTTCCCACTTCAAGGGCCACCCGATGGGCGGCTTCGGCGGCGCGCTCAAACAGCTCTCCATCGGATGCGCGTCCAGCGCAGGCAAGGCGAACATTCACGGCGCGGGCAAGCCCGAAGAGATGTGGACGACCGAGCAGAATGCCTTCCTTGAGTCCATGGCCGACGCGGCGGAGTCCGTCGTCAAGCTTTTCGACGGCAAGATCGTCTACATCAACGTGATGAAGAACATGTCCGTCGACTGCGACTGCTGCGCCGTGGCGGAGGACCCGTGTATGAAAGATATCGGCATTCTCGCCTCCCTTGACCCCATCGCCATCGACCAGGCGTGCCTCGACCTTGTCTACGCGTCCGACGATCCGGGCCGCGACCACCTCGTTGAGCGCATCGAGAGCCTCAACGGCGTCCACACCGTGGAGGCCGCCGCCGAGCTCGGCTTCGGTTCGAGAGAGTATGAGCTGATCGAGCTCTAAGAAAAATCGCAACGAAAAAGGCGATGGCCGCACGGCCATCGCCTTTTCTTTCGCTTCTTTACTTGATGAACCAGATGTCCATATCGACGTTGCCCTTGATGCCGTCCACGCTGCCCTTGGATGAATACTGCCACATGGCAAAATCGTAGTAGAACGAGGGCGCGTCCACATCGTAGCGCGCGTACCACAGCGGGTAATCCATGACCTCGCTGAGGTCATACTTGACATAACCCGCGTAGTCGGTGATGTAGATCATCGAGTCGTAGCCCGCGTCCTTGATGATCTTGCAGAAGGCGTTCGCCGCAGCGCAGAGCACGCCGGTCTCGATGCCGTAGGTGCGCGCCTCCCTCTTGCCGATGACCTCCCAGTCGAAGACGACGGGGCCGGTAATGTTGTGTCCGCGCAGCTTGTCGAGCACGTGATAGGCCTCCTCCTGCGCCTCTGCCACACTTACAGCCTGTGAGAAGAAGTAAGCGCCCACCTGAAGGCCCGCTCTCGCCGCGCCGTCGGCATACTCGTCAAACTTCGTGTCGTCATAGATCGCGCCCACAGTGTAGCCGCGGCCGCCCACGCGCGCGATGACAAAGTCCACATCAGTGCGCGCGACCGCGTTCCAGTCCACATCGCCCTGATACTGCGACACGTCGATACCGACGCGCGTGCGCACGCTGGGATCGTTGTAGGTCATGATGCTGCCGTTCTTGACGAACGCAGACTGATTATAGGTGTTCGTCGGCACACCCTCGAGCACATCAAGCGTGTAGTCCTTGTAGTAGATCTTCTGCTTCTGGTCGAGCGAGCTGAGCTGATAGATGCGGTAAACGATCGTCGCCACCTCCGCGCGCGTGATGCTGCTGTTGGGGTAGAAATACGTCAGGTCGCCGACCTTCGTGCCGATGAACACACCCGCTTCATAGAGCGCCGTCACATAGCCGTCGTTCACGTCGGCAAAGGGAGAGGTCGTGTTGGATGCGCCATAGCCCAGCGCCTTGGCCGCAAAGCGCGCCACATCGAGGCGACTGATGCCGTTGTCAAGCTGATAGCCGCTGTAATTCTGCGCGGCAAAGCCCATGGAATAGGCGTAGGTCGCGTAGCCGCTTGCCCAGTGCGCCGTGCTGGGCTTCTGCTCCTTGTGGCCGGTCGAGAGCAGCACGAGCTTGAGCATTTCGCCCGTGCTCGTGGGACGGTTGGGGGCAAACGTGCCGTCGCCGTTGCCGCCGACGATGCCCTGCTCGCTCAGCTCCATGACATAGTTATAGAACCAGTCGGACTTGTTGACGTCGGTATAGGTCTTGCCGGTGTAGCTCGTCGCCGTCCACTGCGCCGTGACGACCGCGTTGCCGTTCACGATGCTGTTTTCCGTGATGGTCTTGCCGTCGCTCGTCTGGAAGCCGGCAAAGCCGTAGCCGAGCTTTTCCGCTTTGGGGAAGCTACCGTAGGTCTTGCCGATCTCGTAGACGGCAAAGTCCGTCTCGTAGGACGTACCGCTTTCCATATTGATGATGAGATACGCAAACTCGTTCTCCGCCGCGCGGGTGCCGTCATCTAAATAAATGGCAGCCTCCTGCAGGCGGCGGTCAGCAAGGCCCGCCTGGGCCTGTCCGCCGGAGTGGCACCATTCGCCGAACGCATGCGCCACTTCAAGGCGCGTCGCGTCCTTTTCGCCGCGGGCGATCTTGACCAAGTCGCTCGTGCCGCTCATCCAACCGGTGCCGAAATTGTAGCTGAAGCAGATCAGCGCGTCGAACTGCCCCTGCGTGGGCGTGACGTCGTAGCGGCCAAAAAAGTCGTTGAGCTTGGCCTCATACGCCTCGACCTTGCTCATCAGAAGAAGCTCCGCCTCTTCGCGCGTGATGCCCTCGGGATAATCCGCGGCACCGCACTCCGTGCCGTAGCCGATGTACCACTTGCCGCCGGAGGAATACTTCTCCGCGCGGAAGCCCTCTTCCTCTTCGATCTGCGCAATGGCCGCGTCGCCCGCGCGCATCAGCCGATTACTCGCCATCGCGGCGGGCACGCAGAGCTGCATGGCAAGGCACAGCGCCAGAAGCACGGCCAGCGGCGTTCTCTTTCTCATGTTCTGCTTCATCTCGTTTCTCTCCTTTTGCCGGAATCGGGCGAAAATGCCCACTCTCTAAAATGTTTTTCCATGATACCACAGGTTTACATAAGAATCAACCAAAAAGCGCAAAAAATGCCGCCCCGTGTCGAACCGGGCGGCATTTTCGTTATAGCAGCGCGTCGAAGAGCGCGTCCATATTATCGTCGGAATACTCGACTTCCGCGCTGTACAGCCGGCAGAGCTCGATCTGATCCTCCACCGTGAACTCGCCGCGCAGCAAAAGGTGCAGCGCACCAAGCGAGAAAAGCAGCCGGACAGACAGCACGGCGAACGCCGCCTTGCTGCTCACGTCCCCGTCGTCGAGCGCCGTCGGCACGTGGCGGTAGAGAAAATATATGAGCAGCTGCTCATACTCCGTCTCGCGTCCTTTCATGTGCGCGGCAAAATCGTCGAGCGGCAACTCATCTGCGTGCTCGCGCAGCGCTTCCAAAATGCCCGTCCACACCTCGTCCATACGCTCGAGCGAAAGATAAAATTCTGCCCACTGCGCAAGCGGGACGTCCGGCACGTGTGCACCGCAGGCCGATAAAATCTGCTCTATTCGCCGCTCGATCGGTTCCTCACGGTTTTGCGCAAGGGTGAAAAGGCGGTCGCGCAGCGTGAGCAGCGCCGTCTCCTCTTCGTCGAGCTCGCCTTCGCCCGTCACGACGAGCGTTGTCTTCTCCGGCTTAGTCAAAATGAGGCGCGCGGCCTCCTCGCAGCAGAGGCCAACGCCGATCTCCGTGCGCTCCGAAAAAAAGCTGCGGTAGCGCGGGTGGTCGGTGCAGATCTGGCAGAGCATACCCTCCCCGCCGTATAAAATGAGATCGCAGAGGTTTTTGCCGTTCAAAAACGGGCAGCGCTCCTGCTCGCCGAGGAGAAAGTGCGGCATCTCGCCGCTGCGGTCGATACATTTATGCAGGCGCTCGCCCATCTCGCCGCCGATCTGATCGTAGGCGGCGAGGGAATCCCCGTCCACGTCGATCTCCCAGCCGATGCAGCAGTTGTGTCGGCAGCGGTCGGCGATGCAATGGAAAAGCGGATAATAGTCCGGATAAGCGTTCTGCACGGCGGAGTCCTCCTATAGTCGGTGCTGCGCGGTCATAAATCGCGCACTGCTTCATTATAAATCGCGCAGGCGCGCATTGCAATGAATTTTCTCCTTGCCGCCGTGAAAGAGATATGATATAGTGAAATATATGCGGGCATGATGAAATTGGCAGACATGCGAGATTTAGGTTCTCGTGCCGCAAGGCGTTGGGGTTCAAGTCCCCATGCCCGCACCATTTCCCAAATTTCAGAGCGCATCGCTCCGCGATGCGCTCGTTTTGGTATTCCGGCACTTTGGTCTAACATTTTTAGTTTTAAATCAGCTCTTCACAAAGGAGGTGCGCCATGCAGAAGGTCACGCTCGGCATTCTCGCCCACGTCGACTCGGGAAAAACGACCCTGTCCGAGGGGCTTTTATACGCCTCCGGCGCACTGCGGAAGCTCGGCCGCGTCGACCACGGCGACGCCTTCCTCGACACCGACGCGCTCGAGCGCGAGCGCGGCATCACGATCTTTTCCAAGCAGGCAATGCTGTTTGCGGGCGATAAGGAGTTCACGCTGCTTGACACGCCGGGCCACGTCGATTTCTCCGCCGAGATGGAGCGCACGCTGTCGGTGCTCGACTACGCAGTGCTCGTCATCAGCGGCAGCGACGGCGTGCAGAGCCACACGCGAACGCTCTGGCGCCTGCTCACGCGCTACGAGGTGCCGACGTTTCTTTTCATCAACAAGATGGACTTGGCGGGCGCGGACAAGGACGCGCTTCTGCGCCAGCTCACGGCGACACTGAGCGCGGAATGCGTCGATTTCTCCGCATCGCAGGAAACGCGCGACGAAGCGCTCGCCCTCTGCGACGAGGCGGCGCTCGAGCAGCTTTTGGAGCGTGGAAAAATCGACGACGCTCTGATTGCTGAGATGGTCAAAAACCGCAAGGTCTTCCCCTGCTTTTTCGGTTCGGCGCTCAAGCTGGACGGCGTGGAGGACTTTCTCACCGCGCTCGCGTGCTTCACGCGCGAGCCGGTCTATCCGAAGGAATTCGGCGCAAAGGTCTTCAAGATCTCGCGCGACGTGCAGGGCGCGCGGCTCACGTGGCTCAAGGTCACAGGCGGCGCGCTGCGCGTGAAGGCACCTCTCACCTATCGCGCGCAGAATCAGGACTACAATGAAAAGGCCGATCAGCTGCGGCTTTACTCCGGCGTCAAATTCCGCGCGCTCGAAGAGGCGGGCGCGGGCAGCGTCGTCGCCGTCACGGGCCTCAGCCACAGCTATGTTGGTCTCGGCCTCGGCGCGGAGGCGGAGGCGTCCGCCCCGCTTTTGCAGCCGGTTTTGACCTATCAGCTCATCCTACCCGACGGCGCGGACGCGCACAGCGCGCTTATAAAGCTCCGCGAGCTTGAAGAAGAGGACCCGATGCTGCGCATCGTCTGGGACGAGCGCTACGGGCAGATCCACGTGCAGCTCATGGGCAAAATTCAGCTCGAAATTCTGCGCCGCCGCATCCTCGACCGCTTCGGCCTCGACGTGACCTTCGGCGAGGGCAGCATCGTCTATCGCGAGACGATCGCCGCCCCCGTCCTCGGCATGGGACATTTCGAGCCTCTGCGCCACTATGCGGAAGTACAGCTTCTAATAGAGCCGCTTCCGCGCGGGGCGGGCATCCAGCTTGCGTCAAACGTGCCGACGGACGCGCTCGACCTCAACTGGCAGCGGCTGATTTTCACCCATCTTTTAGAGCGCGAGCACGCGGGCGTGCTGACCGGCTCGCCGTTGACGGATGTGAAGTTCACACTTGTCGCGGGCCGCGCGCATCTGAAGCACACCGAGGGCGGCGACTTCCGTCAAGCGACGTACCGTGCCGTGCGGCAGGGCTTGATGCAGGCGGAAAATGTGCTGCTCGAGCCGTATTACGACTTCCGTCTCGAGGTGCCCGCCGAGTGCGTCGGCCGCGCGATGACCGACCTCCAGAACATGGGCGGCACCGTCGAACCGCCGCAGAACGAGGGGGAAAACGCCGTACTCACGGGCTATGCGCCGGTGCGCGCGCTGCGCGACTACTTTGCCGACGTCGCGGCCTACACCCGCGGCCGCGGACAGCTCTCCTGCGCCGTGCGCGGGTATGAGGCCTGCCAAAATCAGGACGAGATCGTCGCGTCCCTTGGCTACGACGCCGAGCGCGACACGGATAATCCCGCGTCCTCTGTCTTCTGCGACCACGGCGGCAGCATCACGGTCCCGTGGAATGAAGTTCCCGCGCATGTTCACTGCGACAGCGGCATCCGCCTTGGTGAAGAGGCCGTCGAAGAAGCGCCCGCGCCGCTCCCCCGACGCGGCGTCGGCGCAGGCGGCGCATATGCCGAGGACAAGGAATTGCAGGACATTTTCGAGCGCACATACGGCAAGGTCGAGCGCCGCGCGTTCGAACCGAGCAAAAAGCCCGCGCGCACCTCGCTCGCCGATCACTATGACATCACGATCCACTCAGAGGACACGGAATATCTGCTCGTCGACGGCTACAATATCATCTTCGCGTGGGACGAGCTCCAGCAGCTCGCCGCGCAGGATGTCGCCGCGGCGCGCGGCGCGCTGATCGACATTCTCGCCAACTATCAGGGCTTTCGCAAGTGCCGCGTCATCGTCGTGTTCGACGCCTATAAGGTCAAGGGCAACCCCGGCAGTGTGCAGACGGTGCACGGCGTCAAGGTCGTCTACACGAAAGAGGCTGAGACTGCCGACACCTACATCGAGCGCGCGACCTACGAGCTGCGCCGCGAACGCCGCGTGCGCGTGGCGACGTCCGACGGCCCCGAGCAGGTCATCATCCTCGGCCACGGGGCGCTGCGCGTCTCCGCCCGCGCGTTCCATGCCGAGGTCGAAGCCGCCGAGGGACAGATCAGCGCCGTGCTGCAACGCCTGACGAACCGTCCGCGCAGCGAACGCACCATCAGAAACAACGTAAAGCTCAAGCAATAATTCAGTCAAAAAGCGGTGGCTTCCCTCGCCTCCTAATAAGAAAACATAAGAAAGTCAGTAAAATCAATGTTTTCAAAGGCAGGGAACACGGTACGAAGTCAAAAAATCTCATACTGACAGGCACGAAGGGCGCTGATGTGAAAATCAGCGCCCTTTTCCTGTCCCCACGCCATAGGTAGCCGCCCTATGGCGTTTTTTCATATCCGTGCCTGTACCCACCTGAAAAATGTATCAATTAGGGTGCGAAAACCTCTGTTTTTTCCTCTCAGAGCGCCGCTTAAAAGGCGGCGTGGGTGTTTTCTCATGGGAAGCGTCCGGGAGGCAGGACAGGGGCTTTTTGCGCCAAAATCAACACTTTTCAAAACCAGAGAAAGGAGGCGCCGGATATGGCAGTTTTCCGCATCGAAAAGACCAGAGATTACACGGTCATGTCCAACTACCACCTGCGGGACAGGTCGCTGTCCCTGAAAGCGAAGGGGCTGCTGTCCCTCATGCTGTCGCTGCCGGAGGACTGGGACTACACCATGAAGGGGCTTGCCCGCATCTGCAAGGACGGCATCGACAGCATCAGCGGCGGGATCCGGGAGCTGGAGGCGCACGGCTATCTCGTCCGGGCGCGCGTCCGCAACGAGAACGGGCAGCTTGGCTCCATCGAGTACACCATCCTGGAGCAGCCGAAGGAGCCGGCACAGACGCCCGCGCCTATCCGGGAAAAACCTATACGGGAAAATCCAATACAGGTGAAGCCAATGTTGGATGCCCCAATTCAGGAAAACCCCGCCCAATTAAATACTAAAGAACAAAATAAAGAATTATCAATTACGCAAGGATCAAGTCCTATCCCATCAAGTCCCCCTACCCCCAGAGAAAAAAGCAGGATCGGACAGGACAGGATGCGGGAGCGCGAGAGCTACCGGGAGATCATTTTGGAGAACATCGACTACGATATCCTCACCCAGGATGAAAAGCTGGACAGGGACCGTCTGGATGAGCTGGTGGAGCTCATGGTGGATACCGTCTGCTCCAACCGTAAGATGATCCGTATCGCCGGGGACGACTACCCCGCCGAGGTGGTGAAGTCCCGGTTCTTGAAGATCGGCAGCTCCCACATCGAGTATGTGCTGGAACGGATGCGGGAGAACACCACCTATGTCCGCAATATCAAGAAATATCTGCTGGCGGCGCTGTATAACGCGCCGGTCACAATGGACAGCTACTACACATCCCTTGTCAGCCATGACCTGTACGGCAGCGGAGATCGGAGGTGAACGCCTTGCAGGAAGAAATCACGCAGAAAACCCTTGCGCTTTGTGTGGAGACCGGTAAAATGACCGCCCAGCTCTTGCAGCAGGCCATGAAGAAGGTGCTGGCGGATATGGAAAAACACAAGAATGATCCGCAACTCCGGCACGGCAAGCAGACCCTCCGGCAGCTTATGAAGCACAACACCGGCGTTTCCAACATTGAGATCACGGACCAGAATATCAAGGCGTTCTCCGCCACGGCGAAGAAGTACGGCATCGACTTTGCCCTGAAAAAAGATACCACCGGGGAGATCCCCCGGTACCTGGTGTTCTTTAAGGGCAGGGACGCCGACGCGGTGACGGCGGCCTTTCGCGAGTTCTCCGCAAAAAATCTGGCGAAGGAGAAAAAGCCCTCCATCCGCAGGCGGCTGACCAAGGCGAAGGAGCAGGCGAAGCGGCAGGATCTGGAGCGGGGCGAGAAGATCAAAAACAGGGACCGGGGGCTGGAACGATGACGGTAAAGCTGAAAAAGATCCTGTTGCCGAACCTTCCGTATCTGCTGTTCGCCTGGCTCTTTGACAAGCTCTGCCAGGCGGTGCGGCTGGCGCCGGGGCTCAACGCTTCGGAAAAGCTGCTTCGTATCGCCCAGGGCTTCACCGAGGCCTTTGCCTCCCTCTGGCTCAGCCTGCATCCTCTGGACCTGCTGCTGGGCGTTGCCGGGGCGGCGCTTGTCCGGCTGGCGGTGTACCTGAAAGCGAAAAACGCGAAGAAATATCGCCGTGGCGTTGAGTACGGCAGCGCGAGATGGGGCCGACCGGAGGATATCGCGCCCTACATAGACCCCGTTCCCGATTGGAACATTCCTCTGACCCGGACGGAAAGCCTCACCATGACCAGCCGCCCGAAGGATCCAAAAACGGCAAGAAATAAAAATATCCTGGTCATCGGCGGCTCCGGCAGCGGCAAGACAAGGTTTTTTGTCAAGCCGTCCCTGCTCCAAATGCACAGCTCCTATGTGGTCACCGATCCCAAAGGGCAGCTCCTTCGGGAGACGGGAAAGCTCCTGGCGCACGGCGGGCCGAAGCGGGACGAGAACGGAAAGCCGGTGCGGGATAAGCACGGCAAGGTCGTCTATGAGCCATACCGCATCAAGGTCCTGAACACCATCAACTTTTCCAAGAGCATGAAATATAACCCGCTGGCCTATGTGCGCTCCGAGAAGGATATCCTCAAGCTGGTCAATGTCATCATCGCCAACACGAAGGGCGATGGTGAAAAATCCTCCGAAGATTTTTGGATCAAGGCCGAGCGGCTTTTATACTGCGCCCTGATCGGCTACATCTGGTACGAGGCGGAGCCGGAGGAGAAAAACTTCATCACCCTGCTGGAGCTTATCAACGCCTGCGAGGCCAGAGAGGACGACGAAACCTATAAAAGCCCCGTGGATATCCTCTTTGACGAGCTGGCGCAGGCGCAGCCGGAGCACTTCGCCGTCAAGCAATATGTCAAGTTCAAAATGGCGGCCGGCAAGACACTCAAAAGCATTTTGGTGAGCTGCGGCGCCCGCCTGTCTCCCTTCGATATCAAGGAGCTGCGGGACATTATGACGGAGGACGAATTGGAGCTTGACACGATGGGCGACCGGAAAACGGCGCTGTTCCTCATTATGAGCGATACCGATACCACCTTCAATTTCGTCATTGCCATGCTGCAAAGCCAGCTTTTCAATCTGCTCTGCGACAAGGCGGACGATCTCTATAACGGGCGGCTGCCTGTTCATGTGCGGTGCCTTCTGGACGAGTTTGCCAATATCGGCCAGATACCAAACTTTGATAAGCTGATCGCCACCATCCGAAGCCGTGAGATATCGGCTTCTATTATTTTGCAGAGCCAGTCGCAATTAAAGACCATCTACAAGGACGCTGCGGATACCATCGTCGGCAACTGCGACGTCACCTTGTTTTTGGGAGGCAAAGAGAAGTCAACGCTGAAAGAGATTTCGGAGCTGCTGGGCAAGGAGACCATCGACAGCCTGAGCCAGTCCGAAAATCGCGGCGCGCAGACCTCTCACGGCCTCAGTTATCAGAAATTGGGAAAGGAGTTGATGACCCAGGACGAAATTGCGGTCATGGACGGCGGCAAGTGTATTTTGCAGCTTCGAGGGGTGCGTCCGTTTTTCAGCGATAAGTTTGATATCACGAAGCATCCCCGATATAAATACCTGTCCGACGCCGATAAGAAGAACGTCTTTGACGTAGAACGGTACATGAAGCGCAGACCGGCCATCGTGAAGCCGGACGAGCCTTTCGATATGTACGAATTGAGCGCAAAAGACCTGACAGACGAACCCGACAACAATTCTACAAAACGAAAGGAAACATGATTTATGGAGTTCTTCAACAGTGCCATCGACGTATTACAGACCTTGGTCATCGCCCTGGGCGGCGGCCTTTGCGTGTGGGGCGGCATCAACCTTCTGGAAGGCTACGGCCAGGATAACCCTGCGGCCAAATCGCAGGGCGTCAAGCAGCTTGTCGCGGGCGGCGGCGTCGCCCTGATCGGCGTGACCCTGATCCCCCTGCTGTCCGGCCTGCTTGGCTGAGCGGCGGCAGGACCATCCCACCCGGAGGCTCCTGTTTCACGGCGGGAGCCTCCGAAAGGAGGTGTGACCACCCGTGATAATTGAAATGATCCAGGAGTGGTTCAAGGAGCTGCTGATCGACGGCATCATCTCCAACCTCTCCGGGACCTTTGACACCGTGAATACGAAGGTGGGCGAGATCGCCGGCGAGGTGGGCATGACGCCGGCCGGCTGGAATGGCGGCATCTTCAACATGATCCGCGGCCTCTCTGAAACGGTCATCGTCCCCATCGCCGGCATCATCCTCACCTTCGTCATGTGCTATGAGCTGATCCAGCTCATCGTGGAAAAGAATAATCTCCACGATTTTGACACCTGGCTTTTCTGGAAGTGGATCTTCAAGACCTTCTGCGCGGTGCTCATCGTCACCAACACCTGGAACATCGTCATGGCGGTATTCGACGTGGCGCAGAGCGTGGTCAATCAGAGCGCCGGCGTCATTATCTCCGATGCGGGGATCGATATTTCCGGCGTGGTGGGCAATTTGGAAACGGCTCTGGCGGACTGGAGCATCGGTTCTTTGCTGGGTCTGTGGTTTCAGAGCATTTTTGTGGGCCTCTGCTCCCATATCCTCACCATCGCCATCTTCCTTGTGATCTACGGAAGAATGATCGAGGTGTATCTGACCGTATCCGTGGGGCCAATCCCCTTTGCCACCATGGCCAACCGGGAGTGGGGCCAGACGGGGCAGAACTATTTGAAGTCCCTGCTGGCCCTGGGCTTTCAGGCGTTTCTCATCATGGTCTGCATCGGCATCTATGCGGTGCTGGTCCAGAATATCGCCGTGGGGGACGATATCACCGTGGCGATCTGGGAGTGTCTGGGCTATACAGTGCTGCTGTGCTACACCCTGTTCCGTACCGGCAGCCTCGCAAAGAGCCTGTTCGGGGCGCATTGACGGGAGGCGGCCATGAAAAAATACAAGGTCATCTACGCGGATCCGCCCTGGGCCTATAAGGTCTGGAGCAAGAAGGGCGCGGGGCGCAGCGCCGAGAGCCATTACCCCACCATGGACATAGCGGCCATCGAGGCCCTGCCGGTGGGGGAGCTGGCGGACAAGGACTGCGCCCTGTTCCTCTGGATCACCTTCCCCATGCTGCGGGAGGCCTGGGGCGTCATGGACGCCTGGGGCTTCACCTTCAAGACCGTGGCCTTCGTCTGGATCAAGCAGTGCCGGAAGTCGGATGGCCTGTTCACCGGCATGGGCTACTGGACGCGGGCCAACGCGGAGATCTGCCTGCTGGCGACCCGCGGACACCCGAAGCGGGCGGCGCGGGATGTGAAGCAGGTCATCCTCTCCCATGTGGAGCGGCACAGCCAGAAGCCGGAGGAGGCGCGGCGGCGGATCGAAGCCCTCATGGGGGATGTGCCCCGTATTGAGCTGTTCGCAAGAGCCTCACCGCCCGGCTGGGATGTGTGGGGAAATGAAGTTGCAAGCGATATCCAGCTTGCGGAAAGGATGTGAACCATTGGCATACGTAACGGTCCCGAAGGACCTGACAAAAATCAAGAGCAAGATGCTGTTCGGCCTGACGAAGCGGCAGCTTGTGTGTTTCGGATCGGCGGCGCTTGTTGGAGTGCCGCTTTTCTTTTTGAGCAAGGGCAGCATGGGCACGACGCCGGCGGCGCTGTGCATGATCCTTGTGATGCTGCCCTTTTTCCTGTTTGCCCTGTATGAGAAGAACGGGCAGACCCCGGAGGCGCTGCTGGGCAATCTGATCCAGTGCAAATTCATCCGTCCGAGAAAGCGTGTTTATCAGACAAACAACGCCTATTCCGCTTTGGAAAAGCAGGCGGAGCTGGAGCGGACGGTGGGGCGGATCGCCTCCGGCGCTGGGAAAAGAGGCAAGGGCCGGCGCAGGCTCACCCGGCAGGAGCGAAAGCAGATCGAGGCCGTCATCCTGCAGGCCAAGGGGGACGGCAAGAACCACACCGTACAGGCAAGCCTCCCCTTCCGCAATATGCACCCGGACGGCCTGTGCCGTCTGGACGACCGGCATTTTTCCAAAACCATCGCCTACGCCGACGTCAGCTACCGTCTGGCGGGGCCGGACGATCAGCGGGATATCTTTGAACGCCTCTGCGACTTCTATAACGGCTATGATCCCTCCATCGGCGTGCAAATGACCCTGAGCAGCAGCCACAAGGCCGGCGGCGGGGACCTGTTCCGCATGGCGGCCCAGGGGGACGATCTGGACGGAATCCGCGCCGAGGCCTCCGGCATCCTGCAAACACAGTATGAGCGCGGCAGCAACGGCTATGTGAAAAGCAAGTATGTCACGCTGACCATCGAGGCGGAGAGCATCCAGGCGGCACGGGCAAGGTTTTCCCGGATCGAGGCGGACACCCTGAACCGCTTCAAGGTCATGGGTGCGGCGGCAAAGGTGCTGGACGGCAAGGAGCGGCTGGCGCTGCTGCACGGCCTCCTCCATCCCAGAGGGGAGCCCTTCGCCTTTGAATGGGACTGGCTGGCGCCCTCCGGCCTGTCCGTGAAGGATTTTATCGCGCCTTCTTCCTTCGAGTTTGGGGAGACACGGCGCTTCCGCATGGGCGAAATGTACGGCGCGGTGTCCTTCCTGCAGATTTTGGCCCCGGAGATCCAGGACCGTATCCTCACGGATTTTATGGATGTGGAAGGAAACCTTCTCGTTACCATGCACGTCCGCGGCATCAACCAGAACGAGGCCATCAAGATGGTCAAGCGGAAGATCACCGATCTGGACGCCATGAAGATCCAGGAGCAGAAGAAGGCCGCCCGCAGCGGCTACGATCTGGATATCCTCCCCTCCGACCTCTCCACCTACGGCGGCGCGGCGAAAAATCTCTTGCAGGATTTGCAGAGCCGCAACGAGCGAATGTTCAATATGACCTTCCTCATGCTGCATCTGGCGCCCACGAAGCAAAAGCTGGAGATCGCCGTTTCGCAGTCGGCCAGCGTCGCCCAGACCCACAACTGCATCCTGACCCGGCTGGACTTCCAGCAGGAGGACGGTCTTGTGTCCTCGCTGCCCCTGGGCCTTAACCGTATCCAAATCGAACGGAGCCTCACCACATCGGCGCTGGCGGTGTTCATCCCCTTTGTGACCCAGGAGCTTTTTATGGGCGGCGACGCCATGTATTACGGGCTCAACGCCCTGTCCGGCAACATGATCCTCTTAGACCGCAAGCAGTCCCGATGCCCCAACGGTCTGGTGTTCGGCACGCCGGGAAGCGGCAAGTCCATGAGCTGCAAGCGGGAGATCGCCTATGTCATGCTGACCACGAAGGATAATGTCATCATCTGCGACCCGGAGGATGAATATTCCCCGCTGGTGAACCGGCTGGGCGGCCAGGTGATCCGGCTCTCTCCGAGCAGCCGCGACTATGTGAATCCCCTGGATATCAACCTCAATTACAGCGAGGAAGAAAACCCACTGGCGCTGAAAAGTGATTTCGTGCTGTCCTTCTGTGAGCTTATCATGGGCAGCAAGACAGGGCTGGAGGCCATCGAGAAAACCGTCATTGACCGTGCTGTGCAGAAGATCTATCAGCCGTACTTCGCAGATCCCCGGCCGGAGAATATGCCGATCCTCTCCGACCTCATGGCCGCCCTCACCGCCCAGCATATCCCGGAGGCGGACCGTGTGGCCCAGGCGCTTGACCTGTATGTGAACGGCTCTCTCAACTTCTTCAACCACCGCACCACCGTGGATATCCGCAACCGCCTTGTCTGCTTCGATATCAAGGGGCTTGGCAAGAACCTGAAAAAGCCGGGGATGCTCATTGTCCAGGACGCGGTGTGGAACACCGTCACGGTGAACCGCTCCATTGGGCGGGCCACCTGGTATTTCGTGGACGAGTTCCATTTGCTCTTGAAGGAGGAACAGACGGCGGCGTACAGCGCCGAGATCTGGAAGCGCTTCCGCAAATGGGGCGGCGTCCCCACCGGGGCGACACAGAACCCGAAGGACCTGCTGCACAGCCCGGAGATCGAAAACATTCTGGAAAACAGCGATTTTATCTATCTGCTGAACCTTTCCGCAGGCGACCGCAAGCTGATGACGGAGCGGCTGAACATCTCCGCAGAGCAGCTTGCCTATGTGACCAACGCGGACCCCGGCAGCGGCCTTCTGTTCTTCCAGAATGTGATCCTGCCCTTCCGGGACGAGTTCCCGAAGGATACGGAGTTGTACCGGCTTCTCACGACAAAGCCCAGCGAGGTTTCCCACGATGGGGAAAACGGATAAGGAAAGGATGGGACAAGATATGAAATATGTCATCGACAGCAAGACCTATGAAAACCATATCAATGACGAGGTACATCTGTACGGACTTCTCCATCAGCTTGCGTTCCTCGCCGAAAAGGCGAAGGACGAGAAGGATCTGGAAAATCTGGTCGAGACGGCAACGCGCTACGGGGAGATCGCGGAGGAAAAGTTCGCCGCATGGCGTATCCCCGGCCGCTATCTGGTGTTTGGGGACAGGAAGGACCTTGCGGAGCTGAAGGCGGCGGAGCTCACGCCCTTGACCGCCGTGCTGAAAGAGCACGACGCAAAAATCAGGGAAAAGCAGCGCGCCGCCACCGCCCACGATCCCGCCTACATTATCTCCGGCAGCGCCTTCCGTATGCTGGCGGGCGATCTCTTTGACCTGCTGGCACAGTATAGCTTTCTCCGCAACCGTGTTGTAGAAGTGAAAACAGAAAAACGGCTTGCGCGGCTGCAAAAGAATCTCTCCGGCGAGAATCCGAGCATCCGAAGAATGTACCGCAGGTGGGGCTTTGCGGAGGATCAGGGTGTCACCTGCTATGACATTCTGGAGGCAACGCTGCGGCGCAGGCACCTGACGCCCTATGACCCGGAGGGAACAGCGGAGGACGGCATCGGCTGCGGCCGCTGCTGCGCCCTTTGCGGAGATCATTCCTGCGAGGACGACTATGACTGAGCTGACCCATGTGAGCCTGTTTTCCGGCATCGGCGGGCTTGATCTGGCAGCGGAGGCGGCGGGCTTCCGCACCGTCTGCCAATGCGAGTGGGCGGACTATCCCTATTCCGTTCTGGAAAAGCACTGGCCGGAGGTGCCGAGATTCCGGGACATTACGACTTTTACAAAGGAGGCGTTTTTTGAAAAAACAGGACTTGAAACCGTTACCGTTATCTCAGGCGGATTTCCCTGCCAGCCCTTCTCCACCGCGGGACAGCGAAGGGGCTTTGCGGATGAACGCTACCTGTGGCCGGAAATGTGCCGCGTTATTACCGAGCTGCGGCCCCGTTGGGTGCTTGGGGAAAATGTTGCTGGCTTCATCAATATGGGGCTCGACAAAACGATCTTTGACCTGGCAAAAGCGGGATACGCTGTTCTCCCATTCGTATTTCCGGCTTGCGGTATCGGCGCATGGCATGAGCGCCAGCGAACTTTTATCGTCGCGGCTGATGTTTCCCACACCCCTTGCCTCCGACAAGAACACCTGCCGGGACGCGGCCAACCTGGATGTGTACCTCTCCGACAACGGGATCTTCCGCAAGGTGAACCGGAACGGGGCGATTTGGAGCCTGAGCCTGTCGGCGGCGGTGTTTTATCTGACCCCGGCAGCGTCGGAGGGCTACCGCTCCACGCTGAAACCAACGGCGTTTCGGAACAGTGCCCCGTCTGCCAACCTGTCATCCCAGGTGATCCGGCAGGAGCGGCCGGTATCCGAGACGGCGGCGCTGAACCCGGATTGGGTGGAATGGCTCATGGGCTTCCCCCGGAAATGGACGGACGTATCCTCTGGGCCGCCGAGCCGGAGGGCGTCCCCCGCATCACCGAAAACACCGCGGACCGCGCCCTCCGACTGAAAACCCTGGGCAACGCGGTCTGCCCGCCTCAGGCATATCCCATTTTCAAGTATATCTCCATGATCGAGACGGGCGAGTGTGGGAGCATTTGCCCCTACGGAAAGGCAGGTGGTGAAGAATGAAGGAATGGAAAGCCTCCGAGAAGGAGGCGCAGAAGATGACCCGCGACGGAGCCATTTCCGTCAATATGGTCACAGGCGAGGCGAGCCATGTTTCAGACCGTGCGCCGGAGCAGGACTATTCTCCCTCCGGCGATTCCACGGCGCTGGCGAGGACTGTCCTCCACCATCTGGACGACCGGCGCGTCCGGAAGTCTCAGAAGAAAAAGCGGCGGAACCGCCGCAAAGCCTACCGGGAGGGTACGGCGGCAAATAGCCGCCCATCCTCCCGTTTGCAATTCACCGAGGAGGAACGCGCCGCGCCGGAGCTGCAACAGGCGATCCGCAAATCCGATAAAGCGGCGGATAAGCTGGACGCGGCAAGGGCCGCCATCCCCAAAAAGCGCGTCCTGGGCACGGAGCGTGTCTTTGACGAGGCTTCCGGCGCCGGGCGTACAAGACTGGTATTCCATGAGACGGATAAGCCAGCTTCGATCCGGCAGCCGGGGCCGAACCCGCTGGCGCGGCCTTTGCAGGAGGTCGCTCACGCCGCCCACGCCAAGGTGCGGGAGGTGGAGCAGGAGAACTCCGGCGTGGCGGCGGGCCATCTCACCGAGCGCGGCATGGAAAAAGCCGTGGGGTATGGGAACCGCAAGCTGCAAAACTGGCGGGCGGAACGGCAGGTGAAGCCCTGGCGGGATGCGGCAAAGGCGGAGCAGGCGGCGGTCAGGGCCAACGCGGAGGTACTTTACCAAAAGGCGCTCCATGATAACCCCCAGCTTGCGTCCGGCAGCCCCATCTCCCGCATCTGGCAGAAGAAGCGGATGCAGCGGCAGTACGCGGCGGCCTACCGGGCGTCGCGCGGCGCGGAGGGTGCAAAGGCGGCGGCGCAGACGGCAGCCAAGAGCGCAAAGAAGGGCGCGGAGGCGGCGAAGAAGGCCGGCGCGTTCATAGCCCGGCACAAGAAGGTGTTCCTTATCATCGGCGGGATCGGCCTTGTGCTGGTGCTGCTGTTGGGCCTGCTGCAATCCTGCTCCTCCATGTTCGGCGGTGGCGTGTCCAACATTGTGGCCTCCTCCTATCTCTCCGAGGATGCTGACCTGCTGGCGGCGGAGGCCGCCTACTGCGCCAAAGAGGACGAGCTGCGGCAGTATCTTGACACCTATGAGCAGACCCACGACTATGACGAGTATCACTATGATCTGGACGAGATCGAGCACGATCCCTATGTGCTGCTGTCCATCCTGTCGGCGCTCCATGAGGGGACCTTCACCATAGACCAGGTGCAGGGCGACCTTCAAATGCTGTTCGACAAGCAATACATCCTCACCGAGACGGTGGAGGTGGAACGGCGGTACTACATTGAGACGGATACCTGGACGGATGCGGAAGGCAACACCCATACGGAGAGCTACCGGGTCTATTACGACTATTATATCTGCACGGTCAAGCTGGAGAACTTCGACCTCTCCCATCTGCCGGTCTACATGATGGATCAGGAGACGCTTTCCATGTACGCCGTGTATATGTCCACCCTGGGCAACCGCCCCGACCTGTTCCCGTCCTCCGGCTATGTTCCCAAGTATGTGACCAACCCTCCCGCCAAGTACGAGATCCCGGCGGAGTACCTGTCCGACGAGCGCTTTGCGGCGCTTATTACGGAGGCGGAGAAGTATCTGGGCTTTCCTTATGTGTGGGGCGGCAGCAGTCCCCAGACCTCCTTTGATTGCAGCGGCTTTGTCAGCTATGTTCTGACCAACAGCGGCCTGTGCGATACCGGGCGGCTGGGGGCGCAGGGCCTCTACAACATTTCCACGCCGGTATCCGAGCCGCGGCCGGGGGATCTGGTGTTCTTTGTGGGCACCTACGACACGCCGGGGGTCAGCCATGTGGGCTTTTATGTGGGGGACGGGATGCTCCTGCACTGCGGGGATCCCATCCAGTACACCAGTCTCAACACAAATTACTGGCAGTCCCACCTTTACGCCTACGGCAGACCGCCGTACAACTGATGGAGGCGGAGCCGATGCTGACTGTAAAACCGATGTCTCTTGCCGACGCAAACAGGTTTGTCGCAGAGCATCACCGCCACCATAAGCCGGTGCGAGGTCATAAGTTCTCCCTGGGCTGCATGGCGAATGACCGACTGGCGGGCGTTGCCATCGTGGGGCGGCCGGTGAGCCGATACCTGGACGATGGGCTGACCCTGGAGGTCAACCGCCTCTGCACGGACGGAACGAAAAACGCTTGCAGCTTCCTCTATGGCGCGGCAGCGCGGGCGGCGAAGGTCCTGGGCTACCATAGGATCATTACCTATATTCTGGACACGGAGAGCGGCGTCAGCCTCCGTGCCTCCGGCTGGCGATGCGCGGGGCTGGCGGGCGGACGGGAGTGGACCGGCAGCCGCCGCCCGCCCGAACCGCTGTATCCGGCACAGATGAAATACCGATATGAAAAAAACTTGTCACCGAAAGGAGATTTGTAAGCATGGCAACGACTGAGAAGATCCGCAAGGATATTGAGAAAACGAGGGAAAAGATCGCCGAGCAGCAGAAGCGCCTCCGCGCGCTGGAAGCCCAGCTCACGGAGGAGGAGAACCTGGAGATCGTCCGCATGGTGAAGGCTGTCCGCATGGACAACCGGGAGCTGACCGCCTTCCTGCGCGCCTACGCCAGCGGCATGATCTCTCTGCCGGACGGGCTGATGGAGACGGAGGAAAGCGAGGGTGTGGAAGATGAAGCGTAACAGAGCTTTTCACCGTTTCGCCGCCGTGTTCCTGGCGCTTTTCTGCATGGCAGCCACCTCCACCGTGGCCTTCGCCGGCGGCGGGGACGGCGAGCCCTACTACACCGGGGAGGAGACCACGGGCGGCTATGAGCCCCAGCCTCTGACCCCGGAGGGCAACATGACCCTGGTGGACGATATCGCCGGCGAGAGCGCCGGGGACAAGCAGTTCATCACCGTGGTCACAAAGAACGGCAACTATTTCTACATTATCATCGACCGGGCGGAGGACGGCGAGAACACCGTCCACTTTCTCAACCAGGTAGACGAGCGCGACCTGCTGGCCCTGATGGACGAGGAGACGCCCGCCGCCCCGGTGTGTACCTGTAAGGAAAAATGCGCGGCCGGCGCGGTGGATACATCCTGCCCTGTCTGCAAGACCAACCTCTCCGAGTGCGCGGGCAGGGAGAAGGTCAGGGAGCCGGAACCGGAGCAGCCGGAGAAAAAGAGCGGCAGCGGCCTGCTGGCTGTGGTGGCGCTGCTGGCGCTGGCAGGCGGCGGAGCCTTCGCCTATGTGAAGTTCATCAAGCCGAACCGCAGCAGCGTGAAGGTCAGCGCCGATCCCGATGAGTACGATTTCCCCGACGAGGAGTATATCAACGAGGACGAGCCTGCGGAGGCTGAAACGGAGGCGGAGCATGACTAAACATAAACTGATTATCACAGAAAAACCGAGCGTGGCAAAATCCATCGCGTCGGCCCTGGGTGCTTCATCCAGGGCCGATGGCTTTTATGAGGGCAGCGGCCTGATCGTTTCCTGGTGCGTGGGGCACCTGGTATCCCCGATGGATGCTGGCGGCTATGACGAGCATTTCAAGAAATGGCGCTATGACGATCTTCCCATTCTGCCGGAGCCGTTCCGCTATGTGCTGATCCCCGGAAAGGAGAACGCTTTTGAAAATCTCCGCACCCTGATGGACCGCCCCGATGTGGATACCATTGTCAATGCCTGTGACGCCGGGCGCGAAGGCGAGCTGATCTTCCGTCTGGTGTATGAAATGGCCGACTGCCGCAAGCCGGTGCTGCGCCTGTGGATCTCGTCCATGGAGGACAGCGCCATCCGGGAGGGCTTTTCCGAGCTGCGCCCCGGCGCCGATTATGAAGCCCTGTATCAGTCAGCCCTCTGCCGCCAGAAAGCGGATTGGTTGGTTGGGATCAATGCCACCCGCCTGTTCTCCGTCCTCTATCACCGCACCCTGAATGTGGGCCGTGTTCAGACGCCCACCTTGTCCCTGCTGGCGGCGCGGGACGCGAAGATCGCGCTGTTTCAGAAGGAGAAGTATCATCATGTGCGCCTGACGCTGGCCGGCGCGGAGGCGGTGTCGGAGAGATTCACCGATCCGGCGGAGGCGGAGCAGGCGGCGGCCATGTGCAAGGGCGCGGCCGTCATCTGTACTTCCGTCACGAAGGAGCAGAAGAAGGAACAGCCTCCGAAGCTCTATGACCTCACCACCTTGCAGCGTGAGGCAAACCGGCTGCTTGGCTACACGGCGAAGCAGACCCTTGACTACGCCCAGAGCCTCTACGAAAAAAAGCTACTGACCTATCCCCGCACGGACAGCCGGTATCTGACCTCCGATATGGCGGAAGCGGCCTCCTGTGTGATCCACCTGGCGGCAAAGCTGCCGCCCTTTGATGGCTGCACAAACTTCTTCCCGCTGGTGGAGGCCATGATCTCCGATAGGGATGTATCCGACCACCACGCCATCATCCCCACCTTGGAGATCGAGAAAGCGGATATCCCCGCCCTGTCCCTGGGCGAGCGTGAGCTGCTTCTTCTGGTCTGCTGCCGTCTGCTGTGCGCGTCGGCGGAGCCCAATGTGTATGAGGTGGTCACGGCCACCTTCGACTGCGGCGGTCATTCCTTCACCGCAAAGGGCAAGCGTATTCTCTCCGAAGGCTGGCGGGAGATCGACCGCATTTTCCGTACCTTCCTGAAAGAAAAGCCTGAGGATGGGGACGGCGGCACGCTCCCGGACTTCACCGAAGGGCAGACTTTTGACGGCGCGGAGGTTTCCGTCACCGAGCACTTCACCCAGCCGCCGAAGCCCTACACCGAAGATACCCTCCTGTCCGCTATGGAAAATGCGGGTAAGGACGATATCCCCAACGAGGCGGAGCGAAAAGGTCTTGGCACGCCTGCGACCAGGGCGGCAATCATCGA
>ERZ773264.1197-NODE-1197-length-32344-cov-14.383536_pt1 | contig 32344 bp, 30 predicted proteins | sample MGYA00511910_ERZ773264 | MGnify/ENA primary metagenome ERZ773264 (study PRJEB29015, sample SAMEA2737739) | human gut metagenome | biome: human gut; feature: human-associated habitat; material: faeces | place: China | collected 2012 ...
GGGTGGAAGCCATTCAGGAATACGCCAACATCACAGAGCTGGACGCAGCCACCCTTAACCGCTTAATCAAAGAAATCGTCGTGCATGAAAAATCAGACTTGCTGAGCCGGCTACAAAGATAATGAGTAACCATACAAGGACATAGGAGCTAATGATATATCTTTTTAAATAATTTATTTTCATTGCTTAACCTCTTCCTTTGCCGGTATAGATAACAAGTTCACTTTTTATACCATTCAGCTCAATGATATTTTCGGAATCCGATGTATCAAAACGATCTGTCTGCTGTCCATCTTTCTCATATGAAATGCTTGTTCCGATTCCTTTTGTAACTGCTGTAAATACAGTGTTTTCAGGAATATGGATTCTTGATGTTGCTGATATCTGGTTGATATCAACTTCACCATTTAATGAACTGCATAATACTTCCATGTCAAGATTACAGTTTATTTCGACTGTACCAGAAATATCATCTAAGGTAACGTGCGATGTCTTTACGTCTAACTCGATACTGTCACATTCAAGAGAGTGAATTTCCACAGTTTCCGTATTAACAGCACATTCAATCTGACCAATATATGGAGAAGGAATCTGTACGAAGATGCTGACAGCCTCTTTAGCAGTTGCTTCTGTAACACCATTCATCCGTTTTACATCTACATCAATTCGCTTTCTGATGTCGTCTATTTTGATTTTAAAATCATTCTGTAGTGTGGAGAGCGTATCAGATACCAGACGAATCCGGATTTTCTCACCTTTGTATCCGCATAATACGAATCGCTTTGCTCCGCCGAATTTCATATCATAGCGCTTGGGTTCATCAATATCATATTCTGTTACACTTTCAAAGAGATAATCTGATTTTTTTTGAGATGCATTTTCATTAGAAAGCAATTCATCAATAGAAATATCAAACAATGATGAAATGGACTTAATATTTTCAATGTCGGGAATGCCGGTGTCGGTTTCCCATTTTGTGACAGCCTGTCTTGATACACCGAGCTTTTCTGCTAATTGTTCCTGTGACATACTTGCTTGTTTTCGTAAGGATTTTAATTTTTCTGCAAATGTCATGTTTTGTGACCTCCTCTGTAAATGATAGAGCTTATGACAATTTAATTTATCATAAAGCAATGGTGATGATTAATTTTAGTATAGAAAAGAGCAATTCTTACTACAAGCAAGTAGGGATTACATTTCAACTATTTCTGCTACTTTGCGTGGCATTTCCGATTTTTCTATGATTTCATGGTAAATATATATTAACACACTCTATAATAATGGCAGGATAAATGTTTTTCATATGGAGAAAAATCTTATGAAAAACTACTATTTATTATTTTTTTCTTGATAATTGCATATAACATAAATGAGCAAGAAAGGCATATCTTTTGGAGTTTAAGCTTTGATTATTGTCAATCCAGAATACGAGCGGCAGAACCCAATATAGGCACTCATCCTATAACCATGAGTTCTATAACGTAAATTGCAGATTCTGTGGTGCAATTCACAGCGTAAATTGGGCAGATATAAGCGTCCTCTCACAAGTCATTCGTAACGTAAATGAAAGAAAAACGGTATGAACAAATATTATTTTCTTTGTGAGCTATGGAGATAGGATTCTAACAATCTTGGGAAGCACTGCTTCTCAAGATTGTTGCTCAGAAGCCTATCGGAATGCCCAGCGAACAGAAACATAATATTTCGTTTATACCGTTTTTCTTTTTCATTACATATAAAATTCTGACTTGCGAGAGAACGCTTATATCTGCCCTTCAAGCCCTAAGAAAGCACCACAGAATCTGCGACACTACGCCAATTAAACTCCGGTTTACATCTGATGCCGCACCACCGCATACTCATCATCATTCTGATAGTATGGGCATTCTTTGTAATGTCCCTGCATCAGACGTGCAGCGTCATCCTCATCCATATCTACCTCACAGTAGTAACATTCATCATCGTCATCATAAACATTGTATACACAGCTATCACAATTTGCCATTGTATTTATTCCTTTCCAATCCACAATCTGATTCCTAAAGGCAATTGCCCTTTTGTCTTTCCTATGCTATCTTATTATTGTTCAAAAAGCAATATGATTCAAAGGAGATTTATTATGTGCCAGAATATACCAAACGACCCGGTGATGCTTTTAAGTTTTGTCAACACACAGCTGCGCGACTATTTTACCACTCTTGATCTTTTCTGTGAAAATTTTAACGTAGACCGCAGTGAGCTGGAAGCAAAACTAAAATCTATCGATTACGAATACAGCGCAGCCACCAATCAGTTTGTATGATTGACACGAGACTGTCAGACGCCTTCTTCGTTGAGACGTGCACGCACATTTTTCCAGTCCGGGAAATACTGTGCGACATAACCCCAGAATATTTTATTGTGACTTGCCTCTAAAATGTGACACATCTCGTGGACAACCACATACTCAAGGCACTCCGGTCCTTTCTCATAAAGTGCCAGATTAATGTTGATATGATGCGTTTTTACATTACAGGAGCCCCAGCGCGTTTTCATCTGCCGGATTGTGACACCGGATACCTGCACCCGCATCAATTGCTCATACTTCTGGATCAGCTTTTCCACTGCTGCCTTCAAAAGTACTTTTCTGCGTCTGATCTCTGCCTCACTCAAAGCCGGTCTTAAATCCTTCTGCTGTTTCAGTTCCTTATATTTTTCCTGATATTCCCTGATCCACGGCAGGCGTTCCTCCGCAAATCTGCGGATACGAAGATCACTCATCTGATACGGTGCAGAGATCAAAACCATGCCGTCCTCTTTTTTGATGCGCAGATACATGTTTTTGATGCGTTTTTTTGTCACGGTGATCACAATGCCATCTAACACGATCTGATACGTTCTTTCTTTCATGTCCGATTTATGTTTCCTTCTGCTCTGAATTATTATGAATATCTCTCGATAATCTCGCCAAGATAGTCTCTATATTGTTCCACCACCCGCTCCGGAGCTTCTATTTTCACGATATTTCCCAAGCCAGTGATCCAGCCGAAAAACTGGCGGCTCACCGCTACATTCACTCTCGCCTGGATCGTGTTCTCATCAATTTTTCTCATCGCAACATCTTTTCCAAACCGGTCGATCATCACGCCTGTTAAAGAACGGTCGCATCGCAGTGTGACAGTCTCCTCTTTTCCTGCAAACATTCCAAATGTTTTTTTCGAGTAAGCTGCAATATCAAAATGCTGGAACTGTTCTTTTCCTTCTCTTTTTTCCACAGAAAGTTCGATTTTTAACATTTTATCCACGCGATAATGCTTGATAATCCCCGCCTCGCTGTCGTAGGCGATCAGATAATAATTTTCATCATCCCACGTCAAAAGCCACGGACTCACCTCGTATACTTTTCCATTCCGGCGGAGATGCATTTCTTTATTCACATCCCACTCAAAATACTGAAACTGTATTTTCACGTTCTCCGCGATCGCATTGTAAATGATGTCGACATTATAATAGATGTTTTCATTGACCGTCTTATTCCGGTTTGTCACAACTACCTGTCTGTGTAACTGACCCGCTTCATATTTACTGCAAAGTGTTTCCAGCTTTCCGATCAGATCTCTTGATTTTTTCGTTGTGATAAATTTGGAGGACTGCACCGCATCTACCAACAATTTCAGTTCTGCCAGCTCAAACTGGCGGCTCACTAGCGTGTAACCGCCCGATCTCCCCGAATTTTTTACAATATCCATTCCATAGTCGATCAGAAGGTCAATATCTGTGTAAATACTTTTCCGTTCCGCATTAATGCCCTGCAATGCGAGATAATCAATGATCTCCTGCGTAGTCACTGAATGCTCCGCATCCGTTTTCTCCGTCAGGCACTGCATGATATATAGAAGTTTTAATTTCTGTTTTTCCGATTTTGCCATTGTTTGCCCCATGTCCTCCATGAAGTCTGGAATTCTCTGCTTTCTTTGTTGTGATCCTATTTCCGATTATAATATATCCATTTTTTTCATGCAATAGGGTTACTGTTCACTCGTCAATGCTAACTAAATGACATTGCACAGTGAAGTCTAACGTCTTTGCAAAAACGGCAATCCGGTACATACAGGGATTGCCGGAAGCGAGACTGCTGAAATCTGTGGTCGTGCCGTTTTGGAAAGGCAGGGCATAATTACCCACAGAGCATGACCTTTACACAGAACAGACCGTCCTGATAGGTAACCGTACTCACCCCGCAGGATTTTTCTGCGATGTGACGGACGGACTGAAGCCCGACACCGTCTCCTTTTCGCTTGGAGGACAGAAATACCCCGTCTTTTTCCCGGATAACTCCGTCATAGGTGTTTTCAACTTGAATCAGTGCCAGACTGTTGCCATGCAGATAGGCGGTCAGCTCGATTCTGCGTCTGGCAGGTGCAGTACGCAGGCTGGCTTCCAGCGCATTTTCCAGCAGATTAGAGAGAACCAGACACAGATTGATTTCGTCTACAGGAAGACATTCCGGCAGATCGAGCTGCACGGAAAATGGGATCTGCTCCCGCTTCGCAAGTGCGCAGTAATACCCGACCACGCCGTCTGCCGCCCGGTTTTCACAGAAATGCAGCTCCAGACTCGGGATTCTGGAAACTGCGTCGGAAAGATAGGCTTTGATCTTTTCAAGATTCCCTTCTTCTGCAAGGGCAGCGAGCTGACATAGCTGGTGGCGCAGATCGTGCCGCGCCTGCCGGGCTTCCTCAATGGCAGCTTTCAGGCTTTCGTAGCGCTGCTGCTGCATGGAAAGCAGCTGGTTCTCCTGCTGCAATCTCACATTCCGGTTGATGCTGATCGCCATCAGAAGGAAGATTGCGTTGAAGAAAAGCATCAAAAACAAAAGTGCGATGCTGATCACAAAATACCCCTGCAAAACACGCCCGGTATAGAGCGTGTCCGCATACTTGGGGATCATAAACAGATTCAGCGCAATGAACACCAGCGGCAGCACCCAGAACACATACCAGGTCTGCGCAAAATTTTCGTCCTCGACCATCCTCCGCACGCTGTGCGTCGCAGGATAATAGGCGATGGCGGCAAACAGCCAGCAGATCGCATGATAGCAAATCACGGCCCGCAGACAGAACCATGGCGCAGCCTGCGCCTGCGGCAAACCGGCCAGCATAGCGGCGTTGATCGCCCGGCAAAGGCTGTTGATACAGGCAAATACCGCACAGACGGACAACGCAATCGTTCCGGATTTCCAAAGCGAAATCCGGAGCGTTTTTATGTAGATCACGACTGCAAGCAAGGTTAGGGCTGCAAGCATCGGCGCAGTCGGCATGCGGCGCGCATAGCACACCACGCCTCCGGCGGCGCAAAGCAGCGCAAGCAGCGGAACAAGCCACAAAACAAGCTTTGACAGCGGCTGCTTTAAGCTGGATTTTGCCGGGAAGTAGGCAAGCAGCATGCCGGGAATCACCACGCCGAGCTCCAGAATTGGACGCAGCAGCTCCATTATACCATCCGCCCCCTTTGAAGCAGGAATTCCATAAGCGCCTGCCGGGCGCTTTTCAGAAGGTCCTGACTGACAAACACGCGGCTTCCGTCCGCCATGCGGAAGGCGGCACCTTCCAGATCCTTCGCGTGTTCCAGATTCACGATCACTCCGCGCCCGCACACAAAAAAGCGTGTGTCATCCTTTAGTGGGGCGATGAACGTCTTGAAGGGTTGGCGTGTGGCAAGCGTCTTTTGAACCGTCGTATGGACGTAGATCAAGTGGGCGAAGTGTTCTGCGTAGACGATGTCCTGATAGCGCAGATGGATCTCGCTTCCCTCCACCTTTAGCTCCATATATTTGTCCGGCTGCGGTATGCGGGCAAGCAGCTCGTCCGTCAGCGCGTCGATGTCCGCTTCGGTAAAGGGCTTGACCAGATAGTGCAGCGCCCGTACCTGAAAGCCCTCCAGCGCATGGTCGGTCGAGGTCGTGATAAAAACCAGCAGGCAGTCAGTGTCGGTTTTCCGCAGCTTCTTTGCCGCCTCCATGCCCGTCATGCCATCCATATAAATATCCAGAAATGCGGCAGTAAAGGGCGCTTTCCTTGCCGCTTCCAGAAATGTCTCGCCGCTTTCGTATTCCAGAATATCCGCCTGTACTTTTCTCCGCTGAAGCTGCCACTCCAGCCTGCCTTTCAGCAGTGTGCGTTCCGCAGCAAGATCATCCACAATCGCAATTCTCATGCAGTTTTCTCTCCTTGTGCTTAAATTCCAAGATAATTATATCACAGCTTGTCGAGGATAACAAAGAACTGCTGTCGGAATTCGTGCCAAAATCGCCCCTTTCGTGCCACGGCGCTTGAAAAAAGCGAATGGCCTTTTTATACTGAGCACAAGCAGGATGCTAAATCGGATGAAGGAAGGAGGGAGATCTGTGTATCGTATTGCAGTGTTGGCAGAACAGGAAGCAGAGCGGCAGCGCTACGCCGAGCAAATTACCCGGTTTTGTGAAGCGAAGGGGCTGTTTCCGCAGGTCATGCAATATGACGACCAGGAACGTTTTTTTGAAACGGCGCAGAAAGCTGATCTAACCAATGCCGTCATTGCACTTTCCGGGGTGGCAGGGTTGAATGCGGCGGAGCACCTTCGGTCCTTATGCCCAGCATGCCGGATGATCTGGTGCAGTGACCTGGATTTCTCTCTTCATGCCTTCCGGCTGCGGGCCGACTATTTCCTGATGAAGCCGGTTTCCGAAGAAGCATTCCAGCGAGGACTGAATGCCTGGATTGAATAAACGGGCATCGAACCAAACCGGGACAATAAGCATAAAAATGGAGGATATCAATGAAAAGGAAAAAGTTACAATGTTCTGTACCAACCCTTATGCTGGCAGGTGTGTTGTGCCTGACATTGGCAGCCTGCGGTGCGAAGCAGTCTTCCGACATGCCTGCATCGGATACAGAATCCGCGGTAAGCACTGCCCTGCCGGTAAAGGCCATGAATGCCAAACGTGTTGACGAAAACCCCTATATGGCAAAGAGCGACGCCAACATTCACCACGACGGCTACAATACCGACTCTACGGATGAAGTCCTGCCGCTCGGCATCTATCCGGAGATCAATGTTTCCTATGAAAAAACCAACGCGAACGCTTCGCCTGCCATTTACTTTGACAGCTACGGCCACGCAGTCGCTCCGTTGCTCGGCGGCATCGCCATCCGCGATCTGAACGCGGAGGAAACCACGACGCTGGGCTATTTCTCCCCAAAGCAGCATGACGGCGGCGGTTACGTCATCCAGAGCTCCTATACGTTCCTGGACTCGGAAAACCGCATCGTCTGCCCCACCAGCAACAACCATGTGCTGATGCTGCGGGCAACCGATGAAGCAGGAAACGTCCTGCCTGAATTTGAAAAGGTACTGGACATTGACATCAAGGCGGCAGCCGAAGCTGCGCTCGGCAAGGAGCTGACGCAGAATCTTCTTTCCGTGGTCTTTGACTACGACGGCAACCTCTGGTTTGCAACCGGCGGCTTCCGCATCTATCCCGAGCGTGAGCAGCAGGGCGTGCTCGGCTACATCGCCCACTCGGCGATCGAGGCGATCCTGAACGGAGAGCAGGCCGACCTTTCGAAGGCCGTCTTCGTCTACGGGCTGGTGCTCGGCGAGGGTGCGGAAAACGGGATTGCCGCCTCCAAGGACGGCGCGGTCATCCTGACAAACCAGAACTGCTATCTGCTGCGTGCCAACAACGGTGTCGAGGCTGTCTGGTGCACACCGTATGAGAGCGTCGGCGCTAAGGTCAGCGGCGAAAACGACAAGACCACCGGCGGCGGTCTTGCCTGGGGCGGCGGCTGCTCCCCGTCGCTGACGCCGGATCTTGTGATGTTCACCGACAACGCAGATCCAGTCAAGCTGCTGGCGCTCGATATGAAGACCGGTGAGATTGTTGCAAGCATGCCGGTGCTGGATGATCTGCCCGAGGGCTATCAGGTGGCGGTTGATAACTCTGCCATCGTCTATGATGACAGTGAGGGCACCGTCAGCACTATCGTGTGCAACTGGTTCGGCGCAGGCAGCGCAGGCCTTGCCGATCCCGACAGCGATTCCTCCATCCAGAGCTATGCCAACATCTATGACACAAACTGGCTGACAAAGGGCAACTGCATGATCGCGCCCGGCGTCGAGCGCGTGGACACCGTGAAAACCGATAGCGGCTATGAGATGAAGAGCATCTGGTCTCGAAATGACCTGAGCGATACATCGATTCTCAAGCTCTCCACCGCGACGGGCTATATCTACGGCTATGTGCAGGATCTGGAAAGCGGCATGTGGCAGTACATCATTCTGGACTTTGCCACCGGCGAGACGGTATTCACCATGGACGTCTCCAACAAATATGGCTACAATAACATGGCTATCGGTATGTATGCCGGAAACAGCGGCAACGCGCTCTACTGCCCGACGGGCTATCTGGAGCTGCTGTGCTTGCAGGACCGCTTCGTCTATCTGCCCGAAATGCCGTACCGAGAGGTCGATCTCGATAAGGCCGCGCGGAACGTACTGACACAGGAACAGTTTGAACAGGACGGCGGCGAAGGCACTGTTGCAAGCTGGCGCAATACCGCGACAGTCGAAAACGTCCACCCCAACACCACCATCGCCTTCCGCATGAACGACCTGTCCGGAAGCACCTCCGCGCTGACCCTCTACGCCTACGGCGCAGACGGCAAGCTGGCAAAGGTCGAGCCTGCGCTGTGGTCGATCACGGACGAGGACGGCAAGACCGTAACAGAGCTTACCGCCGGCACGCTGTACGAGCTGCGCGTGACCGTTGCCGACGGCGGTGCGTTCGACCTGAGCGAGGCGGAAAAGGAGATCAGGCTCTCCGTTGTACTCGGAAAATAAACATAAAACGCCTGCCCACCGTGTCCAAATCTCCACGGTGAGCGGGCGTTCCGCTTCCTTTTGAAGGCAGACCGCAAAGCCTATCAAGATCAAAAGCAGGTTCAAAAGCTGGGAAACCAGCGTGGCGATGGCAGCACCGGTAACGCCCATAGCGGGGGCACCCAGCTTTCCGAAGATGAGCAGATAGTTCAGCCCGGTGTTCGCCGCTACCGCGCCAAAACTTGCCCAAAAGGGGACAGCGGCGTGTTCCTTGCAGCGCAGCCATGCGGACAGGACGGTGCTGACCGCCATGGGCAGATAAGAGAACGCCACGATGCGGAAGTACCCCGCCCCCACATGGAGCCGTATAAAGTCCCAAGACCTGCGCCGGGAAGCCCCCTGCCGTCAGCAGAAACAGTGCTGCCAACACACCCCCGCAGACAAGGCTTACATCCAAACTGCGCCACGCCTCGGTGTGCTCCTCCGCACCCAGAAACTGTGCGATCAGAATACCGGCAACCGTGCCGACTGCGCCGGACATCACGGAGAAAATAAGAGTGAAGTTACTGCACAGTCCCACGGCTGCAATACCGGCTTCGCCCAGCTGCCCAATCATGATCTGATTCACGATAGAAAAGGAGGCTTGCAGCATTCCCTGTAAGGTGACCGGAATGGCGATTTTGCAAAGGGTCCTCATAAAGTCTGACATGGCAGCCTCCTTGTGCTTTCCCGTTCCACCAGCTCCACCGGCAGAACGATGCCGGCATCGCAGGGGGTGCCGTCCCGCAGGGCTTCAAGGCGGCGGATGGCAGTCCTTGCCCAGAGCGCCGCATCCTGATGAATGGTGGTCAGAGCGGGAACGCTTTCCCGGCTTGCCAGTGTATCATCAAAGCCAATGATCTGCACATCCTCCGGGACGCGGATGCCCTGTCCCTGCAAAAATCGCATAAATTCCAGCGCATAGTGGTCGGACACCGCAAAGGCGCTGCGGAAACCGTCTATCCGCGCCTTGTCCATTATACCGTATTTTATTAGTACATTCCACCACTTTATGCAGTCACATGGGTGGCATTCTCTTTCACCGAATTGATTGTCTCCATCAGCTCACTGCCTGTTTTGCCATCAAACAGGCGGGTAAACAGAATGGGCTGGTCAAAGGGTGGTTTCATCAACACCGCTTTGCTTTCCACATAACCGTTCTGCTCGATGTAATGAATAACCTTCTGAACAAACGCGATCTGCTTTGCATTCAGCGATTCGTTGTTGATAAATTTTGAAAACGCCTGCATGGCAGCATCGTGGTCCAGCTTTGCCACTTTACGCACCAGCAGACCAAAGGGGGTATCCCGAAACTCCCGTGCATAGTCCTCTTTGCTGCCCAGCTCACAGGTGAAGATATGTTCCAGCTCGGTATAGTCACCCCGGGAAAGCGGAATGTTCTGAGTCAGCTTGTGGATGGCCAGCGTATCGCTGCGGTGCTCCATGATGTAGCGGTTCACACGTTCCCGGTACTCGCCAAAATCGTAGCCGGAATCCAGCGTTTTGCCCTCGGTCTGTTCCAGTACCGGGTCGGCAAGGGCCGTGTAGACAGGCTTTTGCCCTTCTACACCGTCCACCAGAAACTTGATAAGCTCCCGCAGTTCCTGCCGCATTTCCTCAAAGCGAAGAAGGTCATGCGAGGTCAAAAATTCGTCTGTCTGCACCTCCCGGATGAGGGGCAGCTTTGCCTGCACCTGCGGGATGGTAGCCTTCCCTTCCAGCATTGCCGCTGTATTGCGCAGCTGTTTCTGGGCGCGGCTCAGCCCCGGCAGACCCTCCAGCTCACAGAGCAGCAAGCCATACACAAAGTTATCGAACCGCTTGGCGGCTTCATCTTTGTCGTCCAGCGAGATGAGCGGTGCAACCTCTTTCATCAAGGTGCCTTTGTCCGTTTCGGTCAGGCTGACAAAGGCTTCCGGCTTTTGATAGTGTTCCACGGCCTGTCGGTGCAGCCGCACGGATACCAGCTCCGGGTTCAGCGCTCCTACTTCGGCACGGCAGGTCTCCGTTAAGATCTTGCGCCAGTTCTGGTATTTTTCGTCCCCATAGGCTCCATCCTGCAGCGCGGCGGCGATCCGCACCTGCTTGCAGAAAATGCTCTCGGACAGGCTCTTGGTGTCCGCGCTCTCGTAGCCGTTGGGTTTCTGACGGAAAAATTCAAAGTTGCCGCAGTAGTCGAAAATCAGAAAACGCCGTTTGCCCGTATATTCGCCGTCGATGGCATCCACGCAGGCAAGGGACGGGCAGAGCCGCGTACCACGGCCGATCATCTGCCAGAACTTCGTTTTGCTGCGCACTTTTTTGAAAAACACCAGATTCGCGCACTCCGGCACATCAATGCCCGTATCCATCATATCCACCGAGACCGCAATAAACGGCGGCTTGTCCGGCTGCTTGAAGTCGTCAATGATGGACTGTGCATAGGCGTCGTCGCAGACCACCCGCTGGATGAATCCCGGGTACTGGGTCTCCAGCTGCGGGTAGAGCTTGCCAAAACGTTCCCGGATAAACTCCGCGTGGCGCTTGTTCTGGGCAAAGATGATGGTCTTGCCGATGCGGTCACCACCCGCCGTTTTGATGCCGCGTTCCATCAGGTCTTGCAGCACCGTGTCCACGGTGCTGGCGTTGAAGATGAACTTATTCAGCTTTTCGGATGGGATAAAGGTGGGCAGGGTGTCGTCCTCGGCAAAATCGTCCTCGTAGCGGGCCTTATCCTCCGGTGAAAGCTGGTCGTAGTGGATGCCCTCTTCTGTGAATTTCGTCTTGACCTCGTAGTTGTAGTAAGGCACCAGCACATGGTCGGTGTAGACCGCCGTGTCGTAATCGTAGGCGTAGGCGTAGGTGGGGATGCCATGTTCCATCTCGAAAAAGTCGTAGGTGTTGCGGTCCACGTCGGTTTTCGGGGTGGCGGTCAGACCCACCAGAATCGCGTCGAAATAGTCGAAGATGGCACGGTATTTCTTGAAAATACTGCGGTGGCTCTCGTCCACGATGATGAGGTCAAAGTGGGCGGGCGAAAACAGCGGCACGCCGTCTTTGGTCTTGGCGTTGTCGATGGCGTTGAGCATGGTGGGATAGGTGGAAAACACGATGCGCGCGGCCTTATCGTCCTTAGAGGAGCACAGGTTGCACAGCGACTGGTCGGGCAGATACTTCTTGAAGTCGTCCTTTGCCTGCTTGACCAGCGCGGTGCGATCCGCCAGAAAAAGCACGTTGGTCACATGGCCGCCCCGGCTCAGCACATCGGTCAGGCTGGATGCGGTGCGGGTCTTGCCCGTGCCAGTAGCCATGACCAGCAGATTGCGCCGGAAGCCCTGCGTAATATGGGCGCAGACTGCCCGGATGGCGTTTTTCTGGTAGTAGCGGTCGGTGATTTTATCGTCAATTTCAATGGTGTCCAGCGGCTTTTTCTCGGCGCGGCGGTTCATTAGCTTTTGCAAGTCGTCCTTGCAGAACACCCCGCTCACAGCACGCTGCGGGCCGCTCTGCTCATCCCAGAAATAGGTGTTGTAGCCGTTGGTGGTAAACAGCATCGGACGGCGGCCAAACTTCTGCTCCAGACAGTCTGCATAAAGCTGAGCCTGCTTGCGCCCGATGTTGGGGTCTTTGGTGCTGCGCTTGGCTTCAATGACCGCCAGCGGCAAGCCGTCCTTGCCCATCAGCAGATAGTCTGCATAGCCCTTCTGCCCCAGCACGCCGTTCATATTGTCCACTTCGTACTCGGTGCGCACATCGGCGTCCGGCCCGGTGAATTTCCAGCCCATGGCCTTGAGGTCGATGTCGATGATCTTCTGCCGCGTCTCGGCCTCGGTCAGGTCGGCGGCGGTGAAACTGCGGCTCTGCTGGTTCTGCTGTTTGCTGGCTGTGTACGCCGTCGAAAGGCTCTCCACCTGCTTGCGCAACGCTTCCAACTCGGCATCTTTCTGGGTCAGCAGGCTTTCCTGCTCCCGGATCTTCTTTTCGTCCAGCGCCACTTTCTCGCCGGGGATGGCTGTTTCATCGAAGGAGCGCTCCACATAGTCCGTGCCGTAGCAGTAATCCACCCACTGGATGAAATCGAACAGCCCCCGCAGGCTGAACACTGCATCCGCCGCCGACACGCTATGCCCTGTATGTACCGCCAGATTGCCCGCCTTCACGATGCTGGGCAGCACGCTCCACACGTCCCGGTCCACCGCGAACCGGAAGCTCGGCTCATGCAGCAGGGATTGCAGGTTGTCCTTGTAGGGCATCGTGATAGTCTTGTCCGCCGCATACACCCACTTCACCGCCAGCTCCAACGCCTTCCGGCACCCCACCGCGCACATCGCCGGGGAGGTGGAGAACACTTTCTCGGCCTCGATGGCAGCAGATGCGAAGAGGGAGTATTCGGGGTGGGTGGAGAGATAGGAGAAGTTGGACATGGGAGGCTCCTTTCCAATAAACAAATAGCTTAATCAAGGATGCAAACATTTGCAAATTGATGGCCTATATCATTTTCCTGAATAGTATATTCCGAAATTTTTATAGTCAATTGCCATTCAAGATGGTTTTTCACTGCATAGTCAAATCTATCTTTTATATATGGCGTTGTCTCAAACTTTTTATAGTCAAAACCGTTCACACTACCTTCAAATAAATTTATAAGATTAAGTCTCGACAAATTTTCTATACTTCGTGAGATATCATATTCGTTTCCTAGACCGTCAAAACGCATACTATAAAAATGCGGCATCGCATGTGTCAAATATTTGCCTTCAAAATTAAATGTTACACGTGCAACCGGGATGCTATCGTTAATGTCCGTAATCGCTTTCAAAACCTTTGCATCCATCTCATTCATTTCATCAATCATTCTCACAAATGCAGGATGCACATATTCTCTTTTTTCCGTATTCATTGTTCCCGCAAGTAGTTTTGCATACAGTCTCCGAATCATCTCTTCATCTGATATGCTCGCTCCTTGTAATGTTGGCACTGCAATTCTTGGCGTTGGGGGAATTATATTTTGCGGTGAAACTTTTTCTAATTCTTCTGTCAGCATCTTTTGAAGTTCAGCAATTGCTTCTTTTTTTAACTGTGGATAGTATTCACGAAAAATTTGAAAGGCCATTTGTGTAGCCTCTGTCACAGTCAGCCCATAGTTGTTTTGATTTGCAACTACGGTATTTCCACCTGCTCCTGGCAATACCTTTTGAGTAATCTTCACATCACTGCACATATTACTTTTCCTTTCGGTCACGCTGAATTCCAATAACCGTATTATGATTTCCTGTAACAGTTTGATTAACTGTTGTTTTTGCATTTGATTTTGATTTATCGCTTTTCTTGAAGAGTCCGATGATTGCTGCTCCAATAACTCCAACTGCTCCGATAATCGCAATCCAAATACTTTCCGTCATTATTCTACCTCTTAAAACTTATCATTTATTGCATTTTTAAGATGCTTTTTAGCATCTCGGCTTTTATACCTTCATTCAATACTTGCTGTTGATGTTTCGAATCCAGTTTATTCATCGCTTCTATAAAATCGAACATTGCTTTTACGGCTTTCTGAACTTCTTCATCCTGATTGTAAAACTGGTTCATCGTATGTACTCCTTTCGCATCGTTGAAATACCATATTTTTCCTCATTGTAGCATACACCTTATGGTATTTCAATGTTTTATACAAAAGGACGCAAATTTCGACATGTATTTCAGAATTTTCACCAGAATCATGGTGCTTACAGGGAAACTCCCTCCGTCACGGCTTCGCCGTGCCACCTCCCTCTAAGAGGGAGGCTTTTACCTTACCTCTACGTTATAGGCTCCCTCCCAGAGGGAGCTGGCAAAGCCGTTAGGCTTTGACTGAGGGAGTATCTTCCAGTTCCTGAACCCGCTTTCTGACTTCCAAATCAATTGCACTGCAAACTTCTTGAAAGCTCTGCTCTATTTCCAGATTAGAAAACCGAATCACCTTCACACCATATTCGGCAAAAATGGCGGAGCGTTCTTTGTCGTATGCCAGTCCCTGCTCATTATAATGCTGTGAACCGTCCACTTCCACGACCAGCCTTGCAACGTGACAATAGAAATCCGCAATAAAGCCATCAATCGTTTTCTGACGCTGAAACCGCACGGGATAGCTGCGCAGAAAATCGTACCAGAGATGATTTTCCTGTTTGGTTGCGCCCTTGCGCAGTTCTTTTGCACGAGGGATCAATTTTCCTTGATATGGCAATGACATCTGGACGCGCTCCTTTCTGGAACTCCCTCCGTCACGGCTGCGCCGCGCCACCTCCCTCAAAGAGAGATGCTTTTGTCTTACCACCACATAAAGGCTCCCTCCCAGAGGGAGCTGTCACCGAAGGTGACTGAGGGAGTTACCCAAAATATTCCTGCATCAGCGCCTTTTTCATCAGTTCCAGCTTTTCAAGGCTTTGCTGTACGGTCTGCTTCTGCTGGTCTACGCGCTCTACAAAGGTGGCAAAATCATCTTGAAGTTTTTTAGGCGGCAAAATAACATTTATTTTCTTCAACATCGCAATCGATAAGTATGCCACTGTCGAGCCAGCTTGCAGACTTTCAATTTGTTTTTGGATATATGGTTGCGCAAACAAATATGAAATATAAATACTTGAAACTTTCGGACTAAAATTGGAGAGCCAGCTAATCATGCCATCTTGAAAATAGAATTCATCATCCGATTGAACGATATAACACTTTCCAAGAGTTCCTCTTGAAGTTATAAGAATATCATTTTCTGTGGGTGTTAGCTCTTTATGCAAAAGCTGTTCGTATCGTTCAAGAGGAATAAATGTCGAACATGAATATTTTCCCGTATCAATCAGCTCGTTCAAGTCCGCCACTTTTAAGAAAGGAATACCTGAAAGCCATAACACTGGTGTACACGGTGGAGGAAATTGCGCAGATGCTGTCCATCAGCCTGCGCTCTGCTTACAACCTGTGCAACAGCACCACCGAATTCCGTGTTCTGCGGGTAGGCGGAAGCATCCGCATCCCAAAAGACAGTTTCGATGCGTGGCTCCGGGCAGCTTGAAAAAGGAGATAACGTATGGCATATATTACGAAACGCGGCAGCTCCTATGGCGTCCGCTATACTTACCAAGATGAGCAGGGTAAAAACTGCAACAAATGGGAAAGTTTTTCCACGAAAGAGGAGGCAACAAATCGCAAAAAACAAATCGAACATGAACTGGCAAACGGAACGTTTCTGATTCCGTCCACCATCACCGTCAAAGAGTTTTTGATGGAGTGGCTTCCCAAGCAGTGCAACAAGCACAAGTGGGCACCGCAGACCTATCAATCCAATCTGGGAACCGTCCAGAACCTCATTATTCCGTATATCGGCGATATGCAGATGCAAAAGCTCAAGCCTTACCATCTGGAAGACCTGTATGCCACTCTCAGCAAAACGCCCTACGGCCAGTATTATGAGGGCAAAAAGCAGGCGCTCTCGGAAAAACAACAGCAACGTTTTCTCTCCGGCACGACCATCCACGAGGTACACCGCCTGCTGCGAACAGCGTTTCAGTATGCGGTGGAGTGGGGCATCCTCATCAAAAGCCCCGTTCCGGTGGACAGCCCTAAAAAGTCGATTCAGGAGCGTGCCATCTGGGACGCGGACGAGATGTGGGCCGCACTTGCCAGCATGGAGGACCCGATTCTGCATCTGGCTGTTCACCTCACACTGGTGGGCGCACTGCGTGAGGGTGAAGTTGCTGGCCTGACCCCGGAAGATCTTGATTTTGAGGGAGCAGACGGCACAGGCACGTTCCGCATCAACAAGTGTATGCAGCGTGTCCAAAAGGCATCGCTGGCAAAAACGGGCAAGGGCTGCATCTTGCAGGAGCTTGAGGATAAGCGCGAGGGTAGCACCACAACGCTGGTGCTCAAAAAGACTAAAACAGCATCTTCCAACCGAACCATCTTCATGACGACAGTGTTGAAAGAAGAACTGAAGCACTGGCTAAAGCGTCTGGAAATGGACGAAGATGTTGACCCGGAACGCTATCGCAACAGCGGAATGCTCCTGCGTCTGCCCAACGGTCTGGCGGTAGAACCGATCCTCATCCGCAAGAAGTTCATCAAGTGGCAGGACGAACACCCGGAGTTCACCCGCATCGTGTTCCATGGCCTACGGCATTCCAGTGCCACCTACCAGCTGATGATCTCCGGCGGCGATGTGAAAGCGGTACAGGGCACAACGGGCCATGCCAGCGCAAATCTGTTGGTCAACACCTATGCACACATCCAGCAGGATTCCCGTAAAAAGCTGGGTAAAAAGTTTGAGGAAGGCTTCTACAAGCCGGGAGCAACACTTGTGCAGGCTGCCCCGGTTGAAGCAGAACCGACCATCTCCGTGTCGGCACTGTTGGAACTTCTGAAGGACGCAGACCCCTCTGTAAAAGCGCAGCTCCGCTTGGCTTTGCTGACCTGAATTGCAAAAAATAGCACGGATTGCAGAGTAATTCACGGACTTACTCCATCTGACATGAAAAATGCGGACCGTGCAAAAACCGTACAGAGACCGTGCAAATGGCGTATAAAAAGAAAATCCCACGAGGGAACTCGAATCCCTGGCCCTCTGATTAAAAGAGCTAACCTTGATGGATTTTTGTGCTCCGAGTTGTTGTGAAGCACACGATTTTACGGCATTTTTGCATCACTTCGCCATGTGGCGGCTTCTCATGCATTTTCGAGTTGTCGCATTTTTGTCGCACTTTTTTGCAGAACTATAACTGCTACCTTTTTTCATCAGCCATGATAAACAAGGGTTCAAGATCCATAATTTCGGCTGGATAGAAATTGCACAGTTTAGCTGCAACAGGAAGAGTGATCCCGGGTGGTTCCCCTGCCATATTTCAGGATGTTGCACTCATTGAAATTTCGCCGGAGTGAGTTTGGCGGTGGGTGTGGGGAAAGACGAGAGCTATTGTTTGGTATAGAACTTTTTATATCAAAAAACTATACCGCCTATTTGAGCAGTGCAGCTTTAGAGTAAAAATGTTTCCGTCTCAGGATTTTATTCCAAACCGGATGTGTCTCAATAACCAGATCCGTCCCATATCGATCAGCGTACACACTGCATAAATGATCACAACACATACAACAGCATGAGGCACAACATTGCCAACCGTGTACGCGCCGACATTGTTGCAGACATCCCGCCATAGCCAGCGGCGCATGGTGTCGCTGTTGGCATGGATCATGAGGACACCGAACGTAGATGCTGCGATGGTGTTGATACATTTGCTGTATCCAAGCTTCAGGCTGCGGAAGAACAAAAATAGGCTGCCCCCGGTGGCCAACGCCAGAACCTTATTGGAATCCGACACAAAGAAATAACTGAGCCAAATTCCCTTTTCAGCTAAGCGGCTGAGCCATGCAAGTATCACAACGCTCCACCAAGAAAGTATCAGGCAGACCAAAGCTATCATACCGGTAATTCGACTGCTTTCAAACCACGACTGTGGATACAGGCGAAGGTAGGCTGCAATAATATATAGAATACTGAACCATGTAACGTAGTTAAATGTCACTTCTGCTTTCGCAAATGAAGGTAATACCACATAAACACATAGACACCACATCATCAACAAAAAATGCTCCTGCTGCGTTAATGCATGAATCATTTTATTAAGGAATGGAATCAACAGATAGAACAATAAGAAACAGCTCGTGAAACCGTTGCTTACTGTAAAAAATTGAAACAATGCCCGCAAGAGACCTTTCACCGAAAACGCCTCATACCCAGTCAGGAGAAACACCGCCCAAATTCCGATTGTATAAAAATAGTACTCTCCAAGCAGCTTACAAAATTTCTGTTTTGTAATATAAGATGTACACATAAAATATCCGGTGATCATCACAAAGCAGTTGATGCCTGTCCTGCCGCCCCAGCCGAATACGAGCAAAAAGTAGTCTTTCAGCTGTAATTTTGTCTGCGCGTCAATGCACTCGAGTAGGCCTGAGTTCACCACATAATGATGTGCCACTATCACTAGCATTGAAAGGATGCGAAAAAGCTCCAAATTCGAGTTCCTTACCCCCCTCCCCTATATTTCGATAATCTTTCATATTATCCACGGATATTTCAACCTCACATCTTCTGCTCCAGAATAATATCGCAAATACGATCCACATCCTCCAATACCAGATCGGCATACAGCGGCAGGGTCAGTACCCGCTTGGCAATCCGCCGGGCCACAGGAGTCTCATCCATATCGTACTTTTTATGGAAGCAGGCAAATGTATTGGTCAGCGGATAGAAGTACTTCCGTGCACCAATGCCATTCTTCGCCAGCGCATCAAACACCTCGTTACGGCTGGAGCCAAACAGTTTTTCATCAAACACAACCGGGAAGTATGCGTAATTCGACTTTACTTCCGGCTGCTCCACATTCAGCTGCAACCCATCCACACCGCTCAGATGCTCCCGATAGCGTTCGACAACTGCCTTGCGCTTTGCAATCTCCTCGTCCACGTGGCGCAAATTGCACAGACCCATCGCTGCGCAGAACTCGTTCATCTTGGCATTGGCACCCACAGCATCCACTTCTTCCGGGCCATGAATACCAAAGTTCTTCAGTTCATACAGCTTACGCCCCAGCTCGGGGTCCTTATAGCAGACTGCACCGCCTTCGATGGTATTGAACACCTTTGTAGCATGAAAGCTGAAGCAGGATGCATCACCAAAGTTTCCGATACCCTGACCCTTATAGGTCTCACCAAAGGTATGAGCTGCATCATACAGTACCTTCAACTCGTACTTGTGTGCCAGCCGCTCGATTTCCTCGATATTGCATACGTTGCCATACACATGCACCGGAACGATAGCGCAAGTACGGTCAGTGATCAACCGTTCCAGCTTGGTCACATCCATCGTATATGTAACCGGATCAATATCACAGAACACTGGCTCTAAACCATTGCGTACAATCGCATGAGTGGTAGACGCAAAGGTAAACGGTGTGGTAATGACCTCTCCCTGCAGATTCATTGCCTGAAGGGAAAGTTCCAATGCCATGTGACCATTGGTCAGCAGCTCCACGTTTTCCACACCCATGTACTGCTGAAGTTCTGCCTGCAGGTTCTTATGCTCCGGGCCCATGTTGGTAAGCCAATGGCTGTCCCAAATAGGGCGGATTTCTTCAATATATTCATCCACACTTGGCATGGATGAGCGGGTCACTAATATTTTGTTATCCATATGTTCTACCCTTAAACAAGCTCTTTAATCAAAAACGTACTATCTCGATCAGATGTATTCTCAAATTGAAACCCATTTCTATCATAGAAATCTCGTGCTTTGGGGTTGTCATTATCAACCTCAAGTCGAATTTTTTTCATTCCAGCCTCGACAGCCTTTTCTATACAATGTTGTAGCAGGATACTTCCGTAGCCAGACTTTTGAAACTGCGAACGAATTCCAATCAATGTAATAAAGGCCGCCTTGTTCTCAGAATCATTGATATACATGGCAGCTACTCCAAGCACTCTATTTTCATCTTTCAATAACACTGTATATGAATGTTCCGCTAGCTTTTGACTATACTGATTCAAATCCACTCTCGATTTCAATGATGAAAATTCCGTGCTAAAACTTTGTATCGCCCTATAAATAGCATCTTTTTCCTTTAGACGTTCAAATTTCATTTTCGAACGCCTCCGCAAAAAAGATTTTTCTGTAATCCATCAACCAAACGGGTAGACACAGGACAGTTTTATTTATACCCCCCCCCCCATTTTTTATATGATTGTACATTTCGTATTTCATATCTTTTAACATTGTTAAATAGTCATACTGGGGGTTATACTCAAGTTCCTCCACCGCAGGTGTAATATCCATAATGTACTGCGGAGCATTTGGTTTGTCTGGGCGCATAATTATTTCAGACTTTTTCCCTGGTGTGCCAAATACATCAATCATCCCTTGAATTTGATCCAATAAAGATGTTCCCACTCCTGTACCAACATTATAGTAACCACTATCGCGGTCCACGAATAATGCCTTATAAAGCATCTGACAGAAATCTTTTACGTAAACCATGTCCTTTACACGGCTTGCATCACCCCAAACTTCAATGGGTTCTCCTGCAATCGCTCTATTAATCAAAAGTCGATAGCCAATTTTTCTTGGTTCTCCATCAGCATAATATGTATCAATAGGAGAGTACAAATAAATTGAAGGAAGGCGGAAAATAAAACTCTTTATCCCATATAATTCATGGTAATTTTTTATCATATCTACTGCAAAGTTTTTTGACATCACATAAATTGTATGGTCTGTATTAAATGCAAATCTTCTCGGAAGATTCACTGTCAATAAAGGATTTTTTTCACTATACTCTTTAATGTCACCAAAACTCTGTGTAAATAAGATTCTATCCGCATTTGCCGAGCGGCAATAATCAAGTATATTAAGTGTTCCCGTTATATTGACATCAATATACCTTTGAGGTTCATATCCCTTCATCCGTGCAGGCATCATACCTGCCAAATCTACTACCGCATCAACACTTTGTGGTAATTTTTCGAACTCATTCTTTTGGGTAATATCAAGTTGCAAATATTCAATTTTATAGAGTTCAAATTTAGTTGTTTTTCTTGTTCCAACTGCGATAACTTCATTTTCCTTAGTAAAACCATTTTCGAATAGATATTTTATAAAATATGTTCCTGTGTCGCCGCTAGCTCCAAATACTATAATCTTCATCAGGAATCCTCCTCCCAATCCTTATTTCTTCACTATCACTCTATAGTAGTTCTGAATATTGTTGGTAATCTCTTGCATTTCCTCAATGGTATCTGCCTTAAATATCATTGTACCTAAAGAATGCGTTGTGTTTTGATAAGCATGTACTACATCTCCAGGAGTACTTGTGCAATATACATTCAAAAGATTTTTTTCTTTGAATTTTTTATCAAACCAGATATTCTCAAAAATTCCATTCTCCGTGCTCAGCAACATATAATTACTCCAGCACCCAACTGTAGGCACCATTTTCAGCGAGGAACAATCTTCTCCCATCGCCGCACGGATTGTATAATCAACCAAATCTACACCCGTTGCATATTTAATTAGCTGCGGAATATAGCTTCCTCCATTTCTGGGTCCAAGCTCCAAAATATACACTGTATCATTTTCATCAACAATTGCTTCGATATTATATGCTGATGTTTTCATATGGAGGGCTTTAATTAACTTTTGTAACTCACTGTCCACCTTTTCTTTTATTTCAGGATCCAAAAGTGATGGCCAAAATTCCCCCAACGCCACATACTCTCGAGTACCATTTCGACCGCTATAAAGCTCATTTCCATAACTAGTAAAGACAAGTTTTCCATCCACGGAAAATCCATCGCCAGAGATCTGATAACCTTTTTTCTTTATAAATTCTTCTACGATAAAGCGACCGCAACGTGAATATGAAAGTGCCTCCTCTACAGCATTTTTCAGCTCAGAACTACTGTAAATTTTAACAACACCCTTACTTCCAGAAGAATCCACCGGTTTCACCATGACGGGGAACTGAAATTGTTCTATATCCTTTGCCGCTTCTTCACAGCTGGTGTAGCCATGTGCCTTTGGACAATTCAAACCATGGTTGTGTAAAAAGTCACGGAACAAATCTTTTTCCGTCAGAATCTTTACCGATTCATATGGATTACCGGGTAGACCCATTTTTTCTGCCACATATGCAGCAGTAGGCGCTGCCGGATCTGATGCATACGCCACAATGCCATCAATCTGAAGTTTTTTTGCCAAGCTCAACACTGCTTCTTTATCTGTTGTGCTGACATTGTAATATTCGTCTGCAAATTTGTGCCCCGGGTTTTCAGGAAGATAGTCACAAGTAACCGTATAGAATCCCAATTCCTTGGCTTTTTTTATACTCGGGATTTGTTGCTGTGAACCTCCAAGAAGGAGTATTTTTTTCTGTTTCATAATTTTCCTTCCCTTAATGAATCTCTTTTACAAATTTTGCAATCCTATCGCACGCTTCAAGCAAAATTTCTTCTTTTAATGTACATGCAATACGGACAAATCCATCATAGGCATCACCATAAGTAATTCCCGGTGCTACTGCTACATGCTGTTGTTTGAGTAACTGGCGTGCAAACGTTATAGAGTCCATCTTTGTATTCTGAATATTAACAAACAGATAAAATGTTGCTACTGGCTCTAAGCAAGAAATATTTTCTATCTTATTAATCGCAGCACTCATGCTTTTACAACGCTTTTCAAATATTCCCGCAATCCATTTGTCATTGGCACAATACTTATATGCAGCAATTCCTGCATATTGAGATGGAAGTGCCGCACATGCTGCGACATTTTCCTGAAGCTTTATCATGCTTGCAATTATGTTATCTGGTCCAATCGCATATCCAATACGATAACCAGTCATTGCAAAACGCTTAGAAAGACTATCTACAACGATTGTCCGTTCTTTCATTCCATTAAACGTCGCAATGCTTCTATAGGGTGAAGACGTATATACAAGTGATTTATACACTTCATCAGATATCACAGCCAAATCATACTGAACTGCTATCGCGGCCAATTCTTGTAGGGTATCTAACCCTAAAATCTGTCCGGTTGGATTACAAGGAGAATTTAGAATCATCGCAACTGTCTTTGATGTGATTGCTTCTTTGATTTGACTTGCACTTACGACAAAGCCAGACTCTTCTGATGTATTTACAATAACCGGAATGCCACCGCAGGAACGAACCATTTGAGCATAGTTAACGTAATAGGGTGCTGGAATAATTACTTCATCCCCTTCATCTATCAAGCAGCGCAGCGAGAGATATAAGGCTTCCATTCCACCCACAGTGACTATAACATTTCTTTCCGGGGCAACTTTAATCTCATATTCCTTTTCAAATTGTTCAGAAATCACCTTTCTAAATTCAACCAATCCAGCATTTGCAGAATATCTGGTTTTGCCCTCACGAATAGCAGCACATGCCGCTTCTTTGATTCTATCGTCCGGCTGAATATCTGGGTCTCCCAATGTCAAATCAATTACATCATCATATTCCTGAGCCAAATTAAAGAGTTCTCTCGTCAACGACGGTGTAATGGAATTTACCGCCTGCGAAATTTTCATTAAAACTTCCCCGCTTTCACACTTTTCACCATACTCCACAGATACTCGAATGACTCCAACTGCAGCACAGCCGATGCACCAATATAAATTCCTGCACCAAGAGGCACTTGAATCAGCAACGTAACCGCACTAGATAAGCCCAACAGGCTGATCAGATAAACACAGCACCCCATAATTACAGCTAATATAATACCAGGCATAATATCTTTCAGCTGCTCAAAATAGCTATAATCCAGCAGTTTCCAGTTTGGCCAAGAATTAATAATTTGGCTCAAGAGACTGCTGACCAAAAGGCTGTACGCCATTGCCATAACGCCAAACCACATCGTCGACAATAGCAGTACCATCCCCATGATCTTTTTTACAATTTCCAATTTCAAGAATAAATCGCTGCGCCCCATAGCCTTGATTGCGTTCAGATTAGCGGTATGAATCGGATAAAACATATATGTAATGCAAAAAATCTGCATAAAGGGCACACAAGAGAGCCATTTATCCGTCAAAACCAGCTTAATAACAGGTTCTGCACAAAATGCAAGGCCCATCATCAGCGGAGCCATGATGTAGGTACTGATTTTAATTGCTCGCCGAGTCATAGCTTTCACTTGGGCAGGATCATCCTGCGCGCTGGCCATAGTCGGCAAAAGTACGCTATCAATTGATGAGTTAATATTGTTGACGACCACATTGGGGAATTTATCTGCCTGATTGTAGTATGCAAGGTCAGCAGAGGAATACATCTTGCCGATAACCAGACTGCGCAAATTGTTGTACACTGTGTCCAGCAATGCTGAAGCCAAAAGCTTCCACCCAAAGGTAAGCAATCCCTTCAGACGCTGCCATGAAAACATTTTCTTGGGACGCCATTTTACTGTCAACCACAGAATCAGCGTGTCAATGGTCGCATTAGACAGTTGCTGCACCACAATAGCCCATACACCAAAACCAGCATAAGCCAACCCAATGCCCAGGAATGCAGAGAAAATCGTTCCTCCCAGCGTTGCAAAGAAGAACCGCTTGAACAGCATATTCCGAGACACATAAGACTGTTGGATTCCCTTCACGCCAGAGATTACGATGGTCAAGCTGATAACCCGTACCAATGGAGTCAATGTCGCATCATTGTAAAACGCCGCAATAAGCGGTGCTGCCACAAACATAACTCCATATAGCACTAAGCAGACCACAAAGTTGAAATAGAACACCGAAGAAAAATCCAGATCATCGGCATCCTTTTTCTGTATGAGCGCTGTACCTAGACCACTGTCCACGAATACCTGCATGATATTCGTAAAAACTGTGATCAACGCAATGGTTCCATAATCCTCCGGCGCAAGGATACGAGCCAGCACGATGGAAACAACAAAAGTTACCATCTGCGCCCCGCAGCGCTCAGCAAAACGCCAAAGGAAATTTTTAAAAACAGATTGAGATTTCATGTTGCAATTTAATAATTTTTTTCAAACAGTCTATTTCGATATATCGCATATACAATCGGGGGCATACAACAAGCCGCTATTGTTGCTACCTTCCGTTTAAGTGAAAGCTTATTGAACATTTCTCGATTTTCACTTTTAAGCAGTTCCTTCGCTTTTTCGGAAAGCATTAATCTCATATATAATTGTTGTGATTCTCGAATAAGGCATATATCATGAAATTTTCCTTCTGTATATTCATCGTAGGATTGAAGTGTACGTACCATTTTTTCTGCACTTTTGCAAATATTTTCCGAGCGATTACCTTTTTTTTGCCGTTCCGACCAACTTGTTGGCACACCACGTCGATAGCAAGACATTGCCGAATCAATATAATAAACTGGGCCAAGACTTGCAAAATATAGCATGTACGTTTCATCTCCAACAGCACACACAGTTTTGAATTCCGGCGGATTTTTCTCATATTCTCGCCACATATCTCCATTAAACAGATATGAACTTGTTTGAAATTGGTAATTTTGACCCATCATCAGGAATTCATCCGGTAAAATTTTCCCCTCTGTACACTCCACTTCTGGGAATGTTATTCCTGTCGGTTGTTCATCCTCTGAAACTTCCACAGTTTTATGTACACAGAAAAAACAATCCTTATTCTTCTCTAATGCATCGACCTGTCTTTGCAACTTTGACGGATCCGTCCAATAATCATCTCCTTCACATATTGCAACATATTTTCCCGTTACTGCTGGCAAAAAAATCTTTTCTGTAATATCTATATTTTTTGAGTATTGATTTTCAGTTTGATAAATCCCATGGATAATATCAGGATATTTTTTTTCATACTCCCTGATAATCTCTGCCGTTTTATCTGGTGATGCATCATCATTGACAATCACTTCATATTTGAAATTTGTCACTTGGCTCACAAAGCCATCCAAGGTTCTTCTAATATATTTTTCATGGTTATACGCTGCACAGCAGATGCTTACCATAACTTGACTATCCATTATTTATTTTCCTTCTTTCAAGTCTGTCTGCCCTCTAAAACATCCGCAATCCGCTCACAGGCATGGCCGTCGCCATAGGGATTGCTTGCCTTGCTCATAGCATCATACTCTGCCTTGTCCGACAGCAGACGACTGAATTCCTTGTAAATAGTTTCCTCTTCCGTACCAACCAACTTCAGTGTACCTGCGGCAATGCCTTCCGGGCGCTCGGTGGTGTCACGCATTACGAGAACCGGCTTACCCAGAGAAGGAGCCTCTTCCTGAATGCCACCGGAATCAGTCAGGATCAGATAGCTGCGGCTCAGGAAGTTGTGGAAGTCCAGCACGTCCAGTGGCTCGATGATATGGATACGATCATCGTCACCCAAATACTCCTGCGCAATTTCACGCACCACCGGGTTCATGTGAATGGGATAAATTGCCTTCACGTCCGGATGCTCGTCCATGACCCGGCGGATTGCTTTGAACATGTGCCGCATCGGTTCACCAAGGTTTTCACGGCGGTGTGCTGTAATCATGATCAGACGGCTGTCTTTCGCCCAATCCAGTTCGGGGTGTGTATAATCTGCCCGCACCGTTGTTTTCAGCGCGTCAATTGCAGTGTTGCCTGTGACATAGATGCTGTCCGGGTCTTTACCCTCCTTCAGAAGATTCTGCTTTGACAACTCTGTCGGAGCAAAATTATACTGGCTGATGATGGACACTGCCTGGCGGTTGAACTCTTCCGGGTAGGGGCTGTAAATGTTATAAGTGCGCAGTCCGGCTTCCACATGTCCGACCGGAATCTGCAAGTAGAAGCAGGCCAGCGCTGTCACAAAGGTGGTAGATGTATCACCATGCACCAGTACGACATCCGGCTTTGCTTCTTCCAGAACGGTTTTGATTCGTTCCAAAATATTGACTGTTACATCAAACAGCGTCTGCTTGTCCTTCATGATGGAAAGATCGTAATCCGGTACAACAGAAAACGCTTCCAGCACCTGATCCAACATCTGCCGGTGTTGGCCGGTCACGCATACAATCGTTTCAATGTTTTTGCGCTTCTTCAGCTCATTGACCAATGGGCACATCTTGATTGCTTCCGGCCGTGTGCCGAAAACCAACATTATTTTTTTCATAGATATTCCTCTAAATAATTATATAATCCGAATCAGTTTTTCCAATTCCAAAACATATGCATCTTGCCCATAATAGGTATTGTATGTTCTTTCACACCAGTCTTTTGTTTTATTTGCATCTGGCTTAGTAGCACTTGATCTCAAAATTTCCTTCATTCCAGACTCCAAATCTTCCACATTGCAAACCAATGCAAGGCCATTCGAGTCCTTATTGTACTGATCAAATGATCTCAGGCAATCACTATAAATTGGTATAATACCATGCGATATATAATTAGATAATTTTGTCGGAGTAGCAACCCTATTAACTTCTACATTTGCTCTCAACACAAAGCCATATTTAATTTTATTCAAGCATTCACCAAGTTCTTCTTTGGTTTTATACTCAACATGATAATTCTTTATCTTTGCTTCTTGAATTTCTCTTTTTGCAGTTTCTATCTCTGCTGTGTATACATATAGTTCTACAGGATCTGTACTATTTTCTTCAATTTTTTTATAAACCTGTAATGTCTCACCAAAGCATTGCCACGGTTGCAGTCCTCCTATATATACATAGTTATTCCTCTCATATTTTTCCGGATTTTTAAACGCTCTTTGGTCAACTTCATTTTCATTAAAACATGGCATGACAAAATATTTATCAAATTTTAGTTTATATTTCTTTTCATAATGTTTTTTCATCTCCTGTGAACAAAAAATCACCAATTTACACTTCTTTAATACCAAGAACTCAATAATCGAGTGTGCATAATAACGCCACCGACTATATCCTTTCATTATAGCTTCCTCTGGTACAATTCCTTGTACCCAAACAACAGTATTTCTATACCCTCTAAGTCTATACTTGAGCGCAACTTTGCATTCGTCAAATATTAAAGTGTCCCTTTTACGTACACCATCTATCCACCCGAAAGCGCATTCTTTCCCAGCCTTAATAATTGCTTCATATATAATTTTCAGGTAGTGACTCGTTACAGCTTTATCACCAGCCATTGTTTCCTCTGTTATAATTCTATACATGATAATAAAATTCTCCCCTTTTACAGACCCAACAACCTATAGATTCCATATCCACTTCCACTTGCACCTGCACTTGAAAAGTAATATATCATTTGATATACAAAGCATACGAGAATGAACGCAACCCGTACAACTTTTCTGTTCTCACGCACAAACTTTCTTTGAAATACTTGTAGCACCTCAGGAATCAATAGTATATATGCAGCAAAGAAATATGTTGTTACTCTCCCGAAAATAGAGAATCTTACTGCACAGACCTGAAATAATGTACAAAGTACAGCAGAATTAAATAGACTTAAATTAGAGGAAGCTATAACGCTGTTTTTTCTTAATACTAAAAAACAACATCCGCACATAGCAATTCTAACTATCAAATTTAGTATCGTTGTTTTACTTGCAGCCGCCGCATATGACGATTCCTGATATATTCGGATATAACTTATATTCGAAAAAAGCCCAAGTAAAACCGGAAATGCAAAATATATCATTATCCCGGCCAGTACATACATTACAACGTTTCTCAAAGATATTTTCCATTTCCTTATAGGCAAGATTAGTAATAAAACAACTACCGACATGTGGAATCCTGTTGCAATCATTGTCCACAGAACAAATTTTTTGATGTTATCTTTTTGTAGCCATGTTAGAGCATACAAAGAAATTGCGACTGCAGCCATTTGTCTAATCTGATTAAACGATTGAAAGTATAAACAAAAGCAAAGATAAAGATAAATACTTATGACCCAATCCGAGCTAGATCTTATAATGGCAGCATACATAAAATAGAGTGTAACAAATGCAACACATGCAAACATCAACTGGTAACTACCACCAAATTTAGCACACAAAACACAAATTAGGTAAAACAGCGGGCTTTGCTTCAGCCATGTGATTTCACCGTCAAACAATGTTCCGCTACAGATTCGTGAAAAAGAAGCCACATATGTGCCATAATCTGTTCCGACATAATTTCTCATTGCCGCTGTTATGAACAAAATCAACCAAGATATGCTCAAGTATACGGTCGCATTCATTGAAAGTCCCTTTTCTATCTTCTGCGAGTATTTTCTTTGACTTTCTCGTGCCAAATAGGCAAACCACAGTGATGTTCCCTCAATGACCAAGTAGAATAATAATGTCCATTTTTCATTCATTGGATTCTCTCAATCTTTTGATATTCACTATTATAGAGTTCAGCCATTTTGCAAGCGGACAAATTTTCACGTTGAAATTCTATTATCTTATCTTTATTAGACTGGATGCTCCTTATGTTATCAAATGCACCCCCAATATTTTTTTCATCAAACAACTCGCCAACGGGTATAGTTCTTCCCATACTAACAACTTCTTCGTGAGACGGAATGTTTGACAGGAATAATTCAAGCCCACACGATAACGCTTCCAGTACAGAAATTGAAAAGCCCTCAGATTTAGATGCAGATACATACACATCACTAATGTTCATGTATGCAATTGGGTCTGTCTGAAATCCCAGCATCCGCACGTGGTCATCCACCTTTGATTTACACTCTGCTTCTTTTCCGCCGTTGCCTAAGACAAGCAGATACTCATTACTTTCATGATATTGCACAAAGTTATCAATCAACCAGACAATGTTCTTTCTGGCATTCAACACACCTGCGTAGAGAAACACCCGTGCATCCTCCGGCACATTAATTTCATCTCTGGTTACAATAGAATTAGCCTGTGCCGGCTCGATACCGTTGCGAACAAACGATACATTGGATAGCTGTCGTCTCATCACATCGTAAACAGACTTCGAGCAGCATACACATTTATCTAGCTTTCGCAAAGCCGATAGATGCCACTTAATGAAAATGTGGCTCTTTATATATCCATAGGTGTCGAGATAGTCCTCATACATATTATTGTGAAGTGTCGTAATACATTTCGCAGTTGTATTCAGACGAGAAGAAAGAATGTCCGGGATTATACCATGTGTGTGCAGAATATCAAAATTTCCTTTCTCCACAACATCCGAGAATTCCTTGCTTTGACCAAGCAGGCACTTCATACGACTCAAGGTGCCACACTCATAAACCGTTACACCGTTATTTCGCAGAGCCGAAACAACTTTCGCATTATTGCCTTCAAACAAAGTGATCAGGGCTATGTCATATTCTAACCTGTTCAGATTGTCGATAAGATTCAGCACCACACTGCTTGGGCCATTCTTTACAATGTAATTGATAACATAGGCTATCCGAATCACGTTGACGTCCTCTCCTTATTGCCTCAACACTTTCTCAAACATAAGCTTCCTTAACCAATTTGGAGCCAATGCTGATCCACTGCGAATTACACAACTTTTGATGTACTGACCATTCCCAATGAATCCATTGCCCCTCATAAAACGGAACAGCCTCATCTGCGTTTTGGCATACTTCCAACCTGCCCGACGCTTATACATTTCTGAACCAGCCCGCATATGTAGCAACGGCTCCTGAATGTTGTAGCCCTGATATCCGGCCATCAGCATCCGCAGCCAAAGATAATAGTCCTCCAGAAGATAGAAATCTTGATACGAGCCAGCCGCCTCGACTGCCGATTTCTTGTACATCACACAGGGATGATTGAACGGGTTGCGCTTCTTCGCAAACTCCACAATCTCAGCATTTGTTTCTGGTGGCACACGCCTCGCATCAATAATTTCCGGAGATGTAGTGAATTCCTCCACAATGCCGGAGCAGATACTAACCTCTGTGTGTGCGCTGAACACCGCAAGCTGTTTCTCACAACGATCAGGATACGCAATATCATCGCTGTCCATCCGAGCAATCAGTTCATTTTTGCAGTGCTTAATGCCCTCATTGAGAGCATTGCCAAGGCCGCCGTTCTTTTCCAGTCGGACAACATTCAGAGTCATCCCCATTTCCTGTTGCTTCACCGCAATCACAGCATCAAGTTCAGGATTCAGCGGGCCATCACACACCAACACAAAATCGCTTGCGGGAACAGTCTGCGACTGAATGCTTTCGATTGCCTGCCTCAAATATTCGGGCTTCTCTTTGTGATATACCGACATCAGAACACTGTAATTCTGCATCACTTCGTCTCCTGTCCCATCGCCGTAGTCTGACCCTCTGCCACACCTTCCGTGCTCTCCGGCATGAACAAAATCTTCACCGTTGCCAGCATAATCTTCAGATCTTCCACAATGCTGGGGTGCGCAATGTACATCAGATCCATCTGCAGCTTATCATACGGTGTCGTGTTATATTTTCCGTACACCTGTGCATAGCCGGTTAGACCCGCCTTGGCCTGCAGCCGCAGAGCAAACTCCGGCATTTCTTCGCAGTACTGGGCTGCGATTTCAGGCCGCTCCGGGCGGGGGCCGACGATGGACAATTCACCCTTAAGGATATTCAGCAACTGAGGAAGTTCATCCAAACGGCAGGCACGGATAATATGGCCCACCTTGGTAATACGGTCATCTTTATCACCGGTGGAAAGGCGCGCCACACCATCTTTTTCGGCATCCACACGCATCGAGCGGAACTTCAGAATCTCAAACTGCTTACCATCTTTGGTCAGACGAACCTGCTTATAGAACGCGGGGCCACCATCGGATTTCACCGCAATGGCTGTGATCAGAAAGAGCGGGCTAAGAACGATCAGCGCAATCAGGGAGATCACAATATCCATTGCCCGTTTCACAAACAGATACTCCGGGCTTGCCATATAGCGCCCCACCCGCAGAACCGGCAGATGGAACATGTGCATCGGCTGTGAACCGCTCATGATCACATCGCCCACAC
>ERZ773264.1201-NODE-1201-length-32234-cov-4.465241_pt1 | contig 32234 bp, 31 predicted proteins | sample MGYA00511910_ERZ773264 | MGnify/ENA primary metagenome ERZ773264 (study PRJEB29015, sample SAMEA2737739) | human gut metagenome | biome: human gut; feature: human-associated habitat; material: faeces | place: China | collected 2012 ...
AAATGGAATTCAAGTACAAGGGAAACACTAATGAAGTGCAGGGCATCCGCTTTATCAAGGATAACCAGTCATTCAAGGGGAGTGAGATTGACCGCAGTTTCAGCTGGTCAAGGCTGGATGCGGTATTGGACCGTAACCATGTCACGTCCCTGGAAAATGACGTTTCCCAAAAGCAACCGTGCCATGAACGAAACCATGGTTTTGCTATTGGTAACCTGATTGAGGTCACCGGTACCGGAAGCCTGTTTATGCCGCCGGCTGCGCCAAGTGAGGACGAGCGGGAGGCGGAACGCCTGAGAAGGAAGAAGAAACGCAAAATAGGAAGGAGTCTATAAACCATATGTCTAACGTTAATTTTTATGTCAATGAAAGAGAACAAGGAAAACTATCTGGAAGGCATCTACGGATGCCTTGAAAGAATTGAGAAGAAAGTGGGGGCATTGCCCATGGAGGGTGCAAGCCCCACGGTTGGAAACTGCACCGTATCTGAGGAATGGACTGCGGAACTGAAAGCCCGTCTGGAGCGCCTGCAATCCGCAGTGGAGAAAAACAGTTCGGAAATAGCAGCGGTACGTAGCCATACCGCCCGGTTGTCGGAAGGCAGGCCGTTGTCTGCCGAGACGTTTGCCGGGGAAATGGAAAAGACAAGGGACAGCCTGCGGCAGGACAGCCAGGCCATACGGGTGGCAGTGAAACGGCTGGATGAGAGAATGGTCCTGTTGAAAAAGGAACCGGAGCACAAACTGGTGACCTACCGTCTGGAAAGCGCATCCAAGGCGGTGGTAACGACAGCTTCAGCACTGATCCTGGCACTGATTGTTTCCGTCTGGACCAACTGCAACCAGTACCGCACGAACCGGCTTTTGAAGGATGCCGATTTGAAATACCGCGCCATCAGGATCTGCCTGCCGGGGGATGATCCCGACATCGCTTTCCTTGAGAAACATTTCACCATTAAACGTGACGAGGAAAAAATCCGGCGTGTGGAAAGGCTGGTGACCGCTTTTGAGGACTCGGTCAGGAACCGCATCCGTAACCATGAAATGGCAGCCTACAAGGACAGTCTGGCGCACCGGCTGTTCAGGGAGGCACGGGAAATCAGAAAGCAACTGGACAATCCTAATTCTAAATGACTGCACTATGGCAACAATCAAAACCAAATTCAGGTCCTCGTCCGTGGAAGGCAGGGAGGGGACACTCTATTTCCAGGTTATCCACGGAAGGGTGGCGCGCCAGATAAACACCGGTTACAGGCTGTTCCCTTCGGAATGGGACGGACGCACGTCGGAAATCATACTGCCGGTATCCGGTGATGCCAGAAGAAGCCTTCTGCTTGCGTTAAAGGAGCGGATGGAAAAAGACGTCCGCCGTCTGGAAAGTATCATCGCCGGACTGGAACGTTCCGGCGGTACCTATCCTACCGACAGGGTTGTGGAACTTTTTCACAACCCGCCTCCTGCTGACAGCTATAATTTCATGGCCTTCGGGAAGAGGCTCGTGGAGGAACTGGAGCGTGTCGGCAAGAAGCGCACTGCCGAGAGGTACACCACCGTACTGAACAGCTTCACGCGCTTCCGGGGCAGGGACGGCGACATCCCGCTGGGGGATATTGACTCCACCCTCATGCTGGAATACGAGGCATGGCTGAAGGACAAGGGGATATGTCCGAACAGCACCTCCTATTACATGCGGAACCTACGTGCCGTCTACAACCGTGCGGTGGACAGGGAACTGACGATACAGCGCAGCCCTTTCAAACATGTCTACACCGGGATAGACAAGACCGTAAAACGTGCTGTTCCACTGAAAGCGATCCGCATGATACGCGATCTGGACTTGCGCCTTTCCCCGGGCATGGAATACGCCAGGGACATGTTCATGCTGAGCTTTTATACCCGGGGCATGTCGTTCGTCGACATCGCCTACCTGAAAAAGGTTGATCTGAAGAGCGGCGTGCTGACCTACCGCAGGCGGAAGACCGGCCGGCGTCTGTCCATTAAATGGGAGAAGCCCATGCAAGAGATCCTGGACAGGTATGGCCACAATGACAGCCCCTACCTTTTTCCGGTCATCAGGGATACGGCCAAGGATGCCGCACGGCAGTACAGGAGCGCAGCGCATTTCATCAACGGAAAACTCAAGGAACTCGGGAAACGGCTCGGGCTCGGCATGCCGCTCACCATGTATGTAGCCCGACATGCCTGGGCGAGTATTGCCAAAAGCAAGAATGTGCCGCTGGCAACCATCAGCGAGGCGATGGGACATGATTCGGAAAACACGACCAGAATCTACCTCTCCTCGCTGGACACCTCACGAGTGGATAAGGCAAACGACATCATACTCAAATCCTTATAACGGGGACGGATGCAACACGCAGAATACCGGACAAAAGACTGTGCCGCCCCTGCTTCTCTTTTTAAGAGAAATACCGGGAAGGGATAGTATCTGATAATCAGAATTATATATGAATTCTGAAAGGAATCTGTTCAACAATCATACCGGCATTTGAAACATTTTCCTTTGGAGAAAACAGTTTTTTATCATACGGACGGGTGTTTTCCCATATTTTGCCTATCTTTGCAGTATGTAATATTTCTCTTAAAAAGAAAAATATCGGAAAAGACTATGAATTATCAATACAGCGGCAAGATACCGTTGGAGATATTCTTATTGACAATTTAAAGCCGGATGCGTTTAAAAATGGATTTTTAAAGCGTTTTGTAATACAATAAAAATTGTTGAGCATACGGCTCGTTTTCTTGGCAAGAGAAATATCCGGGAATCATATTTTACGTAACTAGCTGACGAACAGGTAGAAATACGGAATGGCATTATGGCGTTTATCCGACATATGTTAAGCAAATACACTCTGTATGAATGTTTTGGTTATATTTTATCACCCGTTTTCTACTGTTTTTTCAATATTTTACGTAACTTTGCACACTGTAATATTTCTCTTGCCAAGAGAAGTAGTGACGGAAGCTCCGGGAATGAGGTCTGTACACTTTGTCAAAAGTATGGGACTGACAGTGGATATTTAGGAAAAAGAAAATGTAATCCATTGTAATACAAGCCAATATATAAATTGGCATGAACTAGGGGTATATCCATACCTATAAAATGTCTCAGAATATGAGTATTGATTTTTCTACGGCGGAAGAAAAAAAGCAGGTTCGCTGGTTCGTCATGCGTGCCTACAAGAATGAGAAAATGGCAGAGGACAGGCTGAAGGACAAGGAATACGGTCTGGAATATTTCATCCCGAAACATTACGCCGTAAGGACCTACCACGGGGTGAAGTCGACAAGGCTGGTGCCGGTCATACCTAGCCTGCTTTTCGTCCACGCCAGCCATTCGCAGATCACCGAATTCAAGAAACGGTACAACTTCCTGCAATTCGCCATGTGGGAAAAAAGCACGGGTATGGAATATATCACCGTGCCGGATGACCAGATGGACAGCTTCATCAAGGTGGCTTCCCATTACGAGGAGGACACCGTCTATTACAAGCCCGAAGAAATAGATCTGGAAAAAGGAACGCGTGTATGTATCCATGGAGGCAAGTTTGACAACGTGAAAGGTGTGTTCATGCGGGTAAAAGGCAAAAGGAATCGCAGGGTGGTTGTCCTGCTTGAAGGTGTCATGGCCATTTCCGCCGAGGTACATCCTGACCTGATCGAAGTCCTTCCCTAAAACCGAATCCTCTACGTAAAGACGTTTTATAGATAAGCAAATGGACATTCTTCATCTCATCGAATTCATTTTCACGGTCATTGTCGGATACACCTTGAGTGCGATGGCCCTGCCCCGTATCTCGCTGGTATCATTCCGCCGCCGTCTGTTCGACCAGATTGACGGCCGCAAGCTGCATACCGCCCATATACCGAGGTTGGGAGGCATCGCCTTCTTCCCGTGCATTACCATCACGGTGTCGCTCGCCATCATCTTCCACAACCTGTGGATGGACAGCAACATGCTCGACATGAACCTGACCAACCGCCTGCTTTCCGTATTCTGCTGCCTGTTCCTGCTTTACCTTACAGGGATGATGGACGACCTGATCAGCGTGCGCTATCGTTCCAAGTTCATGGTACAGATCGTATGCGGCGTTCTGCTGGTTACATCCGGGCTTTGCCTCGACAATCTGCACGGGCTGTTCGGCATCGGAGCCATACCTTATTATATAGGTGCGCCGTTTACGGTATTCATCATCGTTTATATCCTGAATGCCATCAATCTGATTGACGGTATTGACGGGCTGGCTTCGGGGCTGAGCATCATCGCCTTCTTCGCTTTCGGGTGCATGTTCATCCGCCTGCAATGGTGGATGTACGCCTTCATCGCCTTCGCCTCGTTCGGCGTGCTGCTTCCTTTCTTCTACAAGAATGTCTATGGCAACGTACAACGCGGACGCAAGATATTCATGGGCGACACCGGCTCGCTCACCATCGGGATGCTGCTTGCGGTGATGGCCATCCGCCTGAGCATGTCCGATCCGGTTAAGGAAAGTGTTTTTCCAGGTGCCATCGTGATTGCATTCTCGTTCCTGATAGTCCCCATGTTGGATGTGGTACGGGTAGTCCTGCATCGTTGGCGCAGCCGCAAGCCCCTTTTCCTACCGGACAAGAACCATATTCACCATAAGTTCATAGCTTTGGGAATGTCCCAGCGACAGGCCATGGCCGGCATCATCTGCATAGCTTTCACTTTTGCCGTGGTGAACGTGTTTCTCATCCATTATCTGTCCACCACCCTTCTTTTCCTACTGGACGTGGCGGTATGGACGATGTTGCATTGCTATATTACGATAAAAATCAACCGAAAGAACAGATTGGAAAATAAACTGTACAGAAATAAAATATGAAGAATCGATTTTTAACACTTCTCTTTCTGACCGTATCGCTCGTTTCATGCAATACTTCCAAGGAGATCCTTTATTTTCAAGACATTGCGGTGAACCAGCCTGAAGCGATCGAGGGCGCAAGGGACATCACCGTGCAGCCCAAGGACCAAATATCCATCATGGTATCCAGCAAGGACCCGCAACTGGCGGCGTTGTTCAACCTGACCCGTTTCCAGTACCGTGCCGGATCTACAGACTTGCGTGGCGGTGGCAGTAATGGTGAAATATCCGGTTATACGCTGGATGACAAGGGAAACATAGATTTCCCCGTCATCGGTACCCTTCACATCGCGGGCATGACCAAAAGTCAGATAGCCGCTCTCATCAAGAAACGGCTGATGGAAGAGGACCTGGTAAAAGACCCGGTAGTAACCGTGGAGTTCATGAACCTCTATTTCTCCGTATTGGGTGAAGTGAAGGTTCCCGGCAAATATAACATTACGAAGGACCAGATTTCCTTACTGGAAGCCATTAGCATGGCGGGCGACCTTACCATCTACGGCAAACGCGATGCCATCTTTGTCATCCGTGAGGAGAACGGTGAGCGTGTCACCCATTGGATTGACCTCCGCAGCAAGGACATTTTCAAATCTCCGGTCTATTACCTGAAGCAGAACGATGTGATCTACGTGCAACCCAATAAGATGCGTGCCGGTCAGAGCACCATCAACGAGAACAACGTGAAGTCCGTATCGCTGTGGATCAGCATCGCTTCGTTCCTCACCTCGTTGGGTGTGTTGCTGTTTAAGTAATGAAATGTTTATGTTACATACTATATACAAAATATAATGGAAAAGAAAATAATTGTCGGCAAACCTGCCGATGACTTTATACGCATACAGGACCTGTGGGGGATGTTCGTGCCCCGGTGGCACTGGTTCGCCCTCTCCCTGTTCGTGGCCTTGTCCGTGGCGGCGCTCTATTTGCTGAGTACCCCGAATATCTATACCCGTACCGCAGCCATCCTGGTAAAGGACGATTCCAAAAGCGGTTCGTCCACCGGTGTCATGAACGAGTTTTCCGACCTGGGTATCTTCAAGTCGAACACCAATATCAATAACGAGCTGCTCACTTTGAAATCACCCACGCTGATGACCGAGGTGGTGCAGCGGTTGGGACTGAACGAGACCTATACCGTCCGCAAGGAACTGAAGGATGTGGGGTTATACAAAAACAACCCTATAGCAGTTACCTACCGCCACCAGGATGAAACACCTGTCAGCTTCAAGATAGACCTCCCGTCCAAAGGAGAGTTTGTCATATCCGATGTGATGGTCAACGGGGAGGAATCAGACAAGGATTTCTTCGGAAAGATGGGCGACTCCATCCGTACCGAGATAGGCACACTCGTCATCAATCCCACAAAATATTGGGATGATTCATTCGTGGGTACTTCCATACGCTATGGAAAAGGCGGCGTGCGTGCCGTAACAGATTATTATGCGTCCGCCTTACGTGCGGATTTGGGCAGCGAGGATGCCACCATCATCAACCTGAGCATCGATGATGCCTCCATACAAAAAGCGGAAGATATCCTGAACACCCTTATCGAGGTGTATAACGAGAAATGGATACAGGACAAGAATCAGATTGCCGTCAGCACCTCGCAGTTCATTGGCGACCGTCTGAGCGTGATCGAAAGCGAGCTGGGCAATGTGGACGAGAATATCGCCGGCTACAAAAGCGAGCACCTGCTTCCCGACGTGCAGGCGGCATCCAGCCTCTACCTGTCCCAGTCCGCTGAGAACAAGAAGGAGCTGCTGGCGCTCAACAGCCAGCTATCTACCGCACAGTATATCCGCAGAGAGTTGAACAACAAGGAACTCAGCCAGTTATTGCCCAGCAATTCCGGCATCGCCAATGTCAATATCGAGAGCCAGATCGGTGAATACAATACGATGGTGCTCGACCGAAACCGTCTGATCGCCAACAGTAGCGAGAAGAACCCCCTGGCAAAGGACATGGCTAACTCGCTGCAAAGCATGCAGCGTACCATCATCCAGTCGGTGGACAACCTGATCGTGTCGCTCAATACCCAGATACGCAGCATACGCCAGCAGGAAGCCGCGACCACCAGCCGGCTGGCCTCCAACCCGAACCAGGCGAAATATCTGCTATCCGTGGAACGCCAGCAGAAGGTGAAGGAGGAACTGTATCTCTACCTGCTCCAGAAACGTGAAGAGAACGAGCTTTCCCAGGCTTTCACCGCTTATAATACGCGTGTGATTACCGCCCCGAGGGGCAGCATGTTCCCCACAGCTCCCCGGAAGATGAATATCCTCCTTGTGGCATTCGCTATCGGCTTGCTTGTCCCAGCAGTGATTATTTTTATGAAGGAGAACATGAACACCAAGGTACGAGGACGCAAGGATTTGGAAGATCTCAGCATACCTTTCATTGGTGAGATTCCCCAATACTTCAGCAAAAAGAGAAAATTGGGATTCAAGAGGGAGAAGCAGTCCTACATGAAAACCATCGTGGTGAAGGAAGGCAGCCGTGACATCATCAACGAGGCGTTCCGTGTGCTCCGCTCCAATATGGATTTCATGGCGGGCAAGGACAAAGGGCAGAACGTGTTCGTACTTACCTCGTTCAATCCCGGCAGCGGAAAGTCGTTCCTGACCATGAACATTGCCATGAGTTTTGCCATCAAGAAAAAAAGGATATTGGTGATAGACGGAGACCTGCGCCACGGCTCCGTTTCCTCTTACGTGGACTCGCCACGGATAGGCCTGAGTGACTATCTGGGAAACCGTGTCGACAACTGCAAGGAAATCATCGTAAAAGACAAAAAATACGATAATCTGCATATTCTCCCCATCGGCACTGTTCCCCCCAACCCGACGGAACTGCTGGAGGACGGCAAGCTGGTTACGTTGATAGAAGCTTTGCGAAGCGAGTACGACTATATCTTCATAGACTGTCCGCCCATCGACATCGTGGCCGACGCACAGATCATCGAAAAGCTGGCTGACCGTACCATTTTCGTGGTACGCAGTGGCTTGCTGGATCGTAGCATGCTACCTGAACTGGAAAATATCTATCAGGAGAAACGTTTCAAGAACCTCAGTATGATACTGAACGGTACGGAAAGTGCCGGAGGCCGGTACAGCTACCGTTACGGATATCGCTATGGCTATGGCTATAGATACGGTTATCATAACGGTTACTCCTCCTACTATGGGAGTAAAGGAAAAATGGGGGGGTAAATGGTTGGTTATCAAATAACCAATAATATGTTATTCTCTTATATAAAAGCATATTACAACTATGTGGCCGTTCCGTAAGACAATAACCCTCGCACAGAGTGGCATCCTGAAAGGGATGACCGACTGCCATAGCCATCTTCTTCCGGGAGTGGATGACGGGGTGGAGACGTTGGATGAATCACTTCGGATTTTAGATACGATGGAAAAGCAGGGAATCAGAAAGGTGTGGCTCACGCCGCACATCATGGAGGACATCCCCAATGAAACCGCAACCCTGCAAGGAAAGTTCCAAGAACTGAAACGGAGTTACAACGGGATGATGGAACTGGCTTTGGCGGCGGAATACATGATGGACAACCTCTTTGAGGAACGGCTGGAAAAGGATGACCTGCTGCCCTTGGAGGAAGGGAAACGTTACCTCTTGGTGGAAACTTCCTATTTCAATCCGCCGATGAGATTGCTCTCCGTCCTGCAACGCATCCAAAAGAAAGGCTATTATCCGTTGCTGGCACATCCGGAACGGTACGAATATATGCAGATGAAGGACTACAAGACCTTGAAGGAAGAGCATATCTTCTTCCAGCTCAACCTGCCCTCGTTGGCTGGGATGTACGGCAGACACGTGCAGGAAAAGGCCGAAGCCCTACTGAAAGCTGGAATGTATGAAATGAAAGGTAATGACATTCATTCTCTCGACGCTTTTATCACAGCTTGCAAACATAAGATATGCTACTTGGATAAATGAAGTCATATTTTAGAAAGATAAAAGAAGCGCAATCTGTAAATATTAAATTAAAAAAAACAAAACTTTAGGTCTGTTACGGGACTAAAATGACTACTTGCTGATGTCAACTGTCGTTGCAAGATTCGAGCCATGCAGGAAAGATACAGGTCGTGGTACGGTCTATTACCGTATTTACAAGGGGCATAACCGGCGTATGGAATTCTCCTCTCGCCTACGTCTGCCGGTCTCTTCTTGGGATGAAACCATGAAGATGGTCAAGGGAGATAATGCTGAAGCTTGTCGCCTCCGTGCCCAAATCAAAGCGGATCTCGAACTTTTAAACCAAATCATTACAGAAGATACAGAAAATCGTCTGACCATGGGCGACATGATAAACATCTTCAAACTCCGAAGAACGATAATTTAATGTTAATCATCCAAATCAGGACAGAAAATGAAAAAGTATAAGATTGCCGTGGCCGGAACGGGCTATGTTGGGATGAGTATTGCCACTCTCTTGGCACAACACCATCAAGTGACAGCCGTGGATGTCATTCCGGAAAAAGTGGAATTGATCAACCGGCATAAATCCCCGATACAAGACGAGTATATCGAGAAGTATCTGACGGAGAAACCGCTGGACCTGACCGCCACTCTGGACGGAGTCACAGCCTATAGCGATGCGGACTTTGTGGTAATTGCCGCTCCTACCAACTATGATGCGGTGAAGAATTATTTCGACACGAGTCATGTGGAAGAGGTCATCGAATTGGTAAATAGCATCAATCCTAACGCTATCATGGTCATCAAGAGTACGATTCCGGTTGGTTATACCGAGAGTGTACGGCAGAAACTAAATACGGAGAATGTTATTTTCTCACCGGAGTTTCTGCGAGAGAGCAAAGCTTTATACGACAATCTGTATCCCAGCCGTATCATTGTGGGAAGACCGAAAGGCGATGCCCGATTGGATGAAGCGGCACATATTTTTGCGACCATGCTGCAAGAAGGAGCAATCAAGGATAATATTGACACGCTATTCATGGGTTTGACCGAAGCGGAAGCCGTGAAACTCTTCGCCAACACTTATTTGGCATTACGAGTCAGCTATTTTAATGAGTTGGACACGTATGCGGAAATGCAAGGACTGGATACGCAAGCCATCATCAACGGTGTGAGCCTCGACCCCCGCATCGGCACGCATTACAACAATCCCTCGTTCGGTTATGGAGGCTATTGCCTGCCGAAAGACACGAAGCAGTTGCTTGCCAATTATGCGGATGTACCTGAAAACCTGATACAAGCCATCGTGGAGAGCAACCGTACTCGTAAGGACTTCATTGCCGACAGGGTATTGAACAAAACCGGCTACTACGATTATTACAATCGGGGGGATTTCAACCCCAATGAGGAAAGAGAATGCGTTGTCGGAGTCTATCGTCTGACAATGAAGTCAAACAGCGACAACTTCCGCCAGTCATCCATCCAAGGGGTGATGAAGCGGATTAAAGCTAAGGGGGCAGAAGTGATTATCTATGAACCGACCTTAGAAGATGGAAGTACTTTTTTCGGTAGCCGTGTGGTGAACAATCTTGTTGCATTTAAGGCACAAAGCCATGCTATCATCGCCAACCGCTACGATGCTTGTTTGGATGATGTTAAGGGAAAGGTTTATACAAGGGACATTTTTAGGAGAGACTAAAATGAAAATGAAACCTGTAAACAGAATCTTATCGTTTGACTTGTTGAAAGGCATATCCATGTATTTGGTGATTTTTACTCATTGTCTTCAATACATAGCAGCTCAGACATTTGAAAACACTCTGTTCCAAGTGGTGTATGTATTTCACATGCCGTTGTTTATCATTGTTTCCGGCTATTTGTTTCGTAAGAAAATAGACAGACCGCTACACAGCACGATAGTGAATTTATTTGTTCGTTTAATTATCCCATCTATCGTATTGGTGGGGGGTAATTCGTTTATTATCAGTAGGTTGTCTACAATTAGGCTATTTGATAAAATTGCCGTTTTTTTTGTGGTTTTTGTCTTCGTTGTTTATATGTTCTGTATCATATGCCTTGATATATAAGGTGACTCAAAGAATAGAAATTATCGTTTTGCTCTTGTCTCTTTCTACTTTATTTATTCCTGCAGGACTTAGTTTCGTCAAGTTTTTCATGCCGTTTTTTGGAATTGGGCTATTACTTTCAGACATGGATGTATATAATCAAATACATATTGGCTTCAAAGAACTGGCATTATCGTTTGTGGCAATAGTCGTTTTGTATATATTGTTTTGGGACACATCGTATTATGTCTATATTACGCCTCCTCCTTTCATATTGTCTTGTGATATGCACTCTTGCCTTGCCTACGTTATGCGTCTTGGGTTTGGCACACTTATAACATTGTACTTAATGGGCTTATGCAAGAGGTTGCAAATAAAAGGGACAGCGGCCACAATAATAGTAAGATGGTCGTATAATAGTTTGTACCTTTATATCACGCACTTCGTGCTGTTGACAAGTATAGGTGATACTATACGGATGAATTTTGAATCGGAAATCTTGGCGGATACAGTTATGTTGATAGGCTCTGTAGCTTTTACCATTGCACTGAGTTTTGGCATTGACCTGTTGAGAAAAAATAAGTATACCAAAACATTGATACTGGCAGATTTCAAAGATTACTCCTCCTCCACGGTTATGGAGCATAAAACGATCGGTAATGAACAGACTAGATGATAGAACAAAATTAGCTGTAAAAAACATAAGTGTATCTTTCGTGCTAAGAGGTGCTTCGATGTTTATAACCTTTCTTCTTATCCCTATAACTCTGGGTTATTTGAATCCCTATGAATATGGTATATGGGTTACTTTAAATTCCATATTGTCTTGGGTGTATTTCTTAGATATAGGTTTAGGGAATGGTTTAAAGAATAAACTGGCAGAAGCTATTGCCGTGGGCGATTATGAAAGAGGAAGAGTCTATGTGAGTACTACGATGTTTCTTATGAGCCTTATTATCCTTTGTTTTTACACTTTATTTTTATGCGCTAATTTGTTTCTTGATTGGTATGGCATACTATCTGTTGACGAGGCAAAAGTGGATAACTTGAATTCTTTGGTTATCATGGTTTTTGCATTTGTCAGTCTCAATTTTGTGACTAAAATAGTTGGCAATATTTATCAGGCTTATCAGAAAACAGCAGTAAATGATTTGCTTTTGTTTTTAGGGAATGCATTGTCTTTGCTTATCATAGTAGTCCTGACTAAAACGACAAGCGGAAGTCTGACAAGTATTGCTTTAACTTATTCGGTAGTTCCAGTCATAATTTCATTAGTGGCTTTGCCAGTTACATTTAAGAAATACCACCAAATATCACCTTCTTTAAAATTTGTCAGGCTTAATCAAGTGAAAAACTTAGCCTTGTTAGGTGTAAATTTCTTTATTATACAGATTGCGTGTGTTGTTTTGTTTATGACATCCAATGTGATTATTTCAAATTTGTTTGGACCGGAGGAGGTTACACCTTACAATATAGCTTCTAAATATTATTCGGTGATTAGCTTCGGGTATAATATAATATTGTCCCCGTTTTGGGTGGCTACTACCGATGCTTTTTCTAAAGGGGATTTCCTGTGGATAAAAAGAACTATTCTTAAGATATTTTACATTTGGGTGGCACTGAGTGCTTTAGTGGTAGTCATGTATCTCTTATCTCCCTTTGTGTATGATTTGTGGATTGGAGAAAGTGTTGTAATTCAACGTGAAATGACGCTTTGGAGTGGCATATACGTGGCTATACTTACATTATCTAACACATTTGCCATATTTATTAACGGATTTGGCAAGCTACGTATTCAATTAATATTCTCGGTATTACAAACAATATTCTATATTCCATTGGCAATTTATTGCGGAAAATTGTTCGGCGTATATGGAATACTAATCGCCATGTGTATCACTTGTTTCATGAGTTTATTATGGTCTCCAAGGCAATGCTGGTTACTGCTCAATAATAAAGCATATGGCTGGTGGAATAAATAAAGCGGAAGAATATGAATCCAATACATTTAATCCGAAATTTAATCAATCGTAGACGATTACAGTCATGGAAATCTTATATAGATATGGGTAGTTCCTATCTATTGCCAACATTCTCATTGAGGCAGGATGTGATGTCCTCAGGCAAACGCTTGTCTATAGGAAATGGCTCGTCTGTCGCAACAAGTGTTATATTTGAGTCTGAAGAAGGATATGTGTCTATTGGCGATAATTGTCATGTCGGTCAGTACAAGATTATCTGTCGAACAAATGTACAAATAGATGATTATGTGACAATTGCATGGGGGGGGGGTAATAATGGATCATGATTCTCATTCTATTTTGGCTTCTGAGCGTTGCCGTGATATAGAAGAGGAGTTTTACAATTTGTGTGCAGGAAAGCCCATGATAGATAATAAGAACTGGAAAACGGTAAATTCTAAGCCTATACATATATGCAGCTATGTTTGGATTGGCATGAATTGTACCATACTAAAAGGTGTCACAATAGGAGAAGGTGCAATCGTTGCGGCAGGTTCTGTGGTGACACACGATGTTGAACCATGGACTTTGGTAGCCGGTAATCCTGCTCGTTTTATTAAAAAACTTATTCCTATAAATAAATGAGATTGAAAATATTGTATGACAGTTATATCTTTAATTATCAGAGATATGGCGGTATTTCGCGTTATTTTGTAGATCTTATGGAAAATCTTCCGTCGGATTTCCTGTTCGAAGAAAATGTAAAATTTACAGATAATGTCTATTTGAAATCAAGCTCACAATTTAAAAAGGTCATCACCTTACCTGTAAATAGGGGAAAATCAAAAGTACAAACGGCTTTAAATAAGCCCTTTGACATTTTTGCCCTGCAAAGGGGAAAGTATGATTTATTTCATCCGACTTATTATTCGTCTTATTTCCTTAAATATCTGAAATCCCCTTATGTAATAACTGTTCATGACATGATTCATGAAAAATTCTCTTCTGATGATGGAACCATTACACAAAAGAAGAAATCTATACTTGAAGCCAACCGTATAATAGCAGTAAGCCATAATACTAAGAGGGATTTGATAGATATTTATGGAATATCTCCAGAAAAAATAGATGTTGTGTATCACGGATATAGTTTTAATGCAAATATAGAAGAACCTGTTTCTTTGCAAAATCATTCTTATATATTGTTTACAGGAGCAAGACACGGATATAAGAATTGGTACAACTTTATTAAATCATTTAAAATTTTAAATGACATTTATCCGGATATCAAGTTGGTATGTACAGGAAGTAAATTCACTAATGAAGAAAAGGATTTTATTGTGAAAAACAAGCTTACAGAGCAGGTTTTGCAATTATTTGTTTCTGATTCTCAACTGGTTTGGTTGTATAAACATGCCATTTGTTTTGTATATCCTTCTTTGTATGAAGGATTTGGAATACCTATATTGGAGGCATTTGCTTCACGCTGTCCTTTGCTCCTAAGTGACACAAGCTGTTTTCCCGAAATAGCTGAAGAGGGCGGTTTGTATTTCAACCCCAACGATGTTGAGTCTATGGTGGACTCCATGAAAAGAATTGTAGAAGATTCTGAATTAAGGGAGCGTTTAATCGCTAATGGTAATCTACGGTTAAAAGATTTTTCGTGTAGGAAGATGGCAGAACAGACTGCTCAAGTTTATATGAAAGCTATCTTATAATATGTTTGGCATAAGGATTCATTCTTTAGACCGCAAAGATATTCTTGTTTTTGTCATAGGTCTATTTTCGCTTATCAAAGTGAGGGTAATGGGAACCTTTGGTGTGAGCGAGATATTATGTTTCTGTCTGTATTTTACCACTTCAAATCCGTTTTTATGGACTAAACATAAAGAAACAACCCGGGTGTTTATGGCATTTTCGCTATGGATGGTAGGTGTGTTCATTTCAGGCAGATATAACGATACCGGATTGACGGATTCTTTGAAAGGTTTTTTCAATGTGTTTTTTGTTCTTGGTCTAATACCTTTTGTCTATTGGGCGTTATACGACAATCCACGCAGGATGCTGCTTTACTGGATAGGGTGTTCTATTTCTTCCTTACTGGCTTTTTATGTAACAAAATCAGTTAATTTGGATGAAGTAGGCTTTGATGTATGGAGGGTTTATGCTTGGCATTATCCCTTTTTGGTATTGGCCGGTGTGCTTTATTATAAGGGGAAAATAACGATGGCCTGTGCAGTTGCGGAAGGGTTTGCCATTTGGAGCCTTTTCCATTTAAGCCGCAATATATTCATTACGGTGTCTTTTGCTGTTTGTATCATCTTGTTTATAAAGAGTATCGGAAGGCAGAGCCTGAGTGAACAAGTCACAGTTTTCAGGCGAAAATTTATAAGTCTGTTTCTTTTGCTGAGTGTAACAGCGGCATGCGTCAACTTCAGTTATGAGTATTTGGCCAGTAATAAAATACTCGGAGAAAGGGCTTATGCGAAATATTACATGCAAAAACACAGTGAAATGGGATTGGCTTCCGGACGCGGCGACTTCTTTCAGTCTATGATGCTGGTTTCGAAAAATCCGGTTTGGGGCTATGGAAGCTATGCCAAAAATAAGAGCGGACAATTGACCGAGGACGATGGGATGTTTCATGTTTTGAAACCAAAAGATAAAGAAAAGATGTTACCGGGACATTCTTATATCATGGGCGCTTGGGTTTATGCTGGGATTTTGGGACTGGCATGCTGGATTTATCTGCTCGTTTTCATCCTCAAGTTTTTGGGTGGTGCATTCTTATATGATGAAAAACTCATAGGCATCAATGTCTTTCTCACGACTTCCACCTTATGGAATGTCATGTTCTCTCCCTTTGCCGATCGGTTGAATTTCTTGTTTTATATAATCACAATAGCAGTTCTGTTAGCTAACTATAAAAAAACGAATTATGGACTTACCTGTAAAAATATCGATAGTAATTCCGTCTTATAATCAAGGAAAATATTTGGAAGAAACCATTGTATCAATAATTAGGCAAGAATATCCGAATGTTGAAATCATTGTTATGGATGGCGGTTCTACAGATAATTCTGTGGAAGTGATAAAAAAATATGAGACATATATTGCCTATTGGCAAAGCCAAAAAGATAACGGACAGAGTGCTGCCATTAACGAGGGTTTCAAACGGGCAACCGGGGAATTTGTTACTTGGCTAAATTCAGATGACGTGTTACTGACTGGTGCTCTCCCTGCGGTGAATGAGGCAATACGGAAAAATCCTACGATTGATTGGTTCTTGGGAAATCTCTTTTGGATGGATAAGGAAGGCAAAATTATTCGAGTGGGAAAAGTGGAAAAAGAATGTTGGTTCTGGAATGGGCACTATCTTTTCTCTAATGGTGGTCCCTCGGCTTTTATGCGTAAAACGACTTTGCAAGAGTTAGGCTGGCTCAGAGAAGATTTTCATTATATGATGGATACGGAGTTATGGTATCGGTTTATCAAGAATAAACATCCATTTGTCAGAATAGGGCAATATTGTTGGGGACTACGCCTTCATGAAGAGGCAAAGATGTCCGGACATAATTTTAAGGATTCGCCGTTAGCGGATAAAAGTCATCCGTCTTGGATTCAGAAAAACAAAGAAGCTACTTATCTGAAAAAGAATTACCCTATAAATAGGATGTATGCCAATGTATGGAGATTTTCCAAATTGTTTTCCATCTCCTTTTATTCGAGATTCTTCGATAAGCATTTTATCGGAAAGCATTATCCTTCTATTAAATGTTGAATAATTGTTTATGGAATAGTCAATATCAAGATATTTTAGTAGCAATAATATCTTTCATATTGGCATTTTTTGACTTGACATTTAATTTGTTCCAGTTTCAATGTGGAATAATAATATATGCAAATATGAATGGACTTGTTATTTGGGCACATGATAATTGTAGATCTACTCTTGCCTTTTATTTGGAGTTGGGACGGTCTTTTATGTTGCCAACTATTATTAATATTGTACATAAGTCTAAAAATTCGAATCGTGAAAAAGTCGGATTTAGTAAAGATGAAATAATTGATTCAAATATCAATTTTATTAACGATGATGAGCAAAAAGCTCTATCCAGTTTATTAAAACATCGAAGCTGGAATCATATCTTTGCTTCTTACCATAAAGAAGATTTATTTAAAACGCTTATCTTAAAATGTATAGATGAACAAATCACCTATGCAATAGCATCTGAGGCTCCATGCAATATGGAAGCGACAGGTTTTCGTCGCATATTGAAATCATTTTACTTAGATTTTATCTTACCTCATAAGATAAAGAATTTAGTGAAACATGCCGATTTCATACTTAATTATTCGGGCTATTATCAAAATTTGTTAGAAAATTTAGGATGGAAAAATAAGATTATATCTTGTGGGTATTTTCCTCCACCTGTTCCTAAAAGTTGTTGCATCAAGCGCGATGAAAGAAGTTGGTTCGATTTTACTATTCTTTTGTCAGGTCTGCATCAATGGCACAGATCACCATTGGTGTTAGTTCATGCATTAAAAAAACTACAAGATAGGGGAATAGACTTTAAATGTGTCATAACCCAAGAAGGTCCTCTCTTAAACGAATTGAAAAAAGTAGTACAGCATTATAAGATAAGTAATGTGGAATTCTTAGGTTTTGTACCACTGGAGAAACTGATAGAATTGTATCAGACTTGTTCTGTGTACATTGGTTGTGGGTCATATGAACCATGGGGAATGCGTTTGAATGATGTATTGCAATGTGGTGCTCCTCTTATTGTGAGTCGCGGTATGGGCGGTGTTAAGCTAGTAGATGATTATCAATGTGGACTGGCATTTAATAAAGGTGAATCTTCAATGCTTGCCGCTCAATTGGAATTAATGATTACTGATAAAGAAAAGTATTTATGGTTTGCTGCTAATGCTTATGATGCAGCATTAAAAATTACTCCGCAAGCTAAATCTGTGGAAATTGTAAAAACAATACAGAATATTTATCCAAATTGGAAATAAGATCCTGTGTACATTTCATTCAATAAATTCATGAATTTCTATTTTATGTTGGATAACAATCGATAGGGGTTATGGTATTAAAGTATGTTCAGGAAGACACATTTAATAAAGGCTTAATAAGATAAAGTTATATATTATGACAAATTTTTAAATGATTAATAGCTTTCCTCATCCTTGTATGGTGAAGTATGTTCATCGGGCTTACATTAAAAAGATTGAGAGTAAGTTTAAAATGTGTCTTAATTTGGTTGTACCTGTTGATATGGAGGCGACTGTTAAGCATATTCAACTTTCTTTGGAGAATATACAGAACCTTTGGTTGACTGGATTTCTAAAAATAAAAATATAATCAATTTAAATATTTCTGTACATTCCAATAAACTATGCTTAAAACAATAAGATTTTTATTATTGCATTCGGTCTACAATAGGATCATTCAAAAATCTTCCTTGTTCTTTAAAATAAATAGGAAAGAAGATATCATAAACTATCAGGTAGGGTGTTTTAATGAGATCTGGAAAGACGCATATACTAATATTCCTTTTTATAAACAATGGAAAGAGAATAATGGTTTACCCGATAAAATTAAACATATTTCTGAGTTACAGCAATGGCCGATTCTTACAAAGAAAGATTTGACTAATGACTCAAAAATATTGTTGCGTGAAAAGCCACCGAAATCATATGTAATAACTTCCGGCTCCACCGGAATACCTTTGAAACTCCCTGCTTGGCATGATACACAGGCAACGATTAATATGTGGATAGGTAGAGCCGCTAATGGTATAACTCCGGAAGTGAAGACTTTCTTGATATGGGGACATCATCATCTTTATGGTACAGGTATTAATAGGGTAAAAAACAGATTTATTAGAATAGTTAAAGATTATATTCTTGGTTATAAGAGAGTTTCTGCGTATGATACTTCGATTAAAGCTATGCAGATGGCTTATAAAAAATTTGAGGAGTATAAACCTGATTTTTTTATCGGATATTCATCAAGCACTCTTGCATTTGTCAGATGTAATAAAGGTTGTTGCATATCTTCTCCTCCTAAATCAGTATTATGTACAGCTGGTCCTCTTACAACCAAAGAAAAACAGGAAATCAGAGAGTTCTTTCATGCTCCCTTGTGTATGGAGTATGGAAGTGTAGAATGTGGAGTTATGGCTTATAGTGTAAAGGACTGTAGTTATTATAATGTTTTTTGGAATACACATATTATTCAAGGAGTTAAAGACGATATTGGTAAAGTAAAAAATATAGTAACTACCATAAATGAGAAGTATTTTCCATTAATACGTTATGACATTGGTGATTATCTAGATGTAGATGATAATACAGATTTGTCGAGTGTTTTGAAAATTAATGAAGTTGTAGGGCGTCCGACTGATATAATAACATTGAAAAATGGGACTTCTTTTTTTGCGATGTTGATTGAGGCTTGTGTGGAGCATATAGAAGGTATTATTTCTCATCAGCTTATTGTGAAGGATTCACAATTGGAAATATTGCTGGTTGCTTGCTGCGAACTTTCTAAAGAGGATTTTGATAGTGTCAGACTTAAATTAAATGCTGTTGTACCAAACCTTAAAAACTATCCGATATCTATTAAGCAAGTAAACGAATTGAATAAAAATCGGGGTGGAAAAATCCCCATAGTAATAAGAAAATAAAATGAAAACACTTCATTCCGGCTCACTTAACGTGAATGCAGGCGGCCCGGCCTTAAGTATGAGTTTGACTTTAAAGGGACTTGAAAAGGCTGGGGTAAAGACTGTTGCCTTGTGTGAGCAAATACCAGAGAACGGTAAGCTGATTGCTCCTGAACTGGATATATGCTTTACTCATCGGAATAAATTCGGAACTTTTGCTTACGTGGATAATATTAATGAATGCCTTGGACAGGAAAAAGGCATAGATATTTATCACATTCATGGGACGTGGATGTATCACGGCATAGCAGTTTCCCGGTTTGCAAGAAAACAGGGAAAGCCTTATTTGGTATCCCCACGTGGAATGCTTTATCCACAGGCTTTGGCACATCACGCTTTGCTGAAAAAAACGATGATGGCTCTTTATCAAGGAAAGATATTCTCAGGAGCGGCTTGTATACAAGCTACATGTAGGGAGGAAATGGAACATTACCGGGCTTTGGGATTCAGGAATCCTGTAGCCATACTTCCTAATCCGATAGACATTAATGGAATTGTAAATCGTAATATACCAGACAAACTGGTTTTTCAGATAGGTTACTTGGGTCGGTTACACCCCCGTAAAAGAGTGGAACGACTGATCTATGCTTTTGCTGAATTAAAAAAAGAACTGGGAGATTGCGAATTAAAGATAATAGGTGGCGGTGATGCGCAATACCAGGATTTTCTTGAAGCGGAAGCAAATCGTTTGGATGTGAAAAACGTGACGTTTACAGGTTTCCTCACAGGCAGGGAAAAGGATGAGGCCATCATGGGATTGTCTTTGCTTGTGGTGCCAAGCGACTTTGAGAACTTTGGCAACATTGTGACAGAAGCATTAGTGAGAGGGATACCTGTAATATCTTCAAAAGGTATGCCATGGCAGGAATTAGAAACGTTTCATTGTGGGTGGTGGATTGATAATGACCAGGAGAGCATTAATCAAACGATACTCAAGGCGGTATGTTTATCTGACAGAGAACGTTTGAAAATGGGAATGAATGGCAAAAAATTAATGCGAGATAATTATTCGGTAGAGGTTCTTGGATTGAAAATGCAGCAACTTTACCAATGGATATTAGGTGAAGGGGAAAAACCTGCGTTTGTGTATTAACTTGTCCCTTTCAATCTGATTTACAAGTCAGATTGAAAGGATTGGAATGGGGTTACAACTGGCTCATTTGCAGGAAGTCAAGCAGATGGATGTGGCGGATGCCTTCGTAGTTGCTGCCGCTAGTCCATTCATCGAGGCTGACCACATACTTGGGATAGTTGTCCGGGATAGCAAGAAGGTTGCCGAACTCGCGTTCCCGAGTCTGTCCGTCGCCCATCTGGAAGGTGGCTTGCACATAAATGCGTGTATCACCGTCCAAGGCGACAAAGTCCACTTCTTTCTCCCCCTGCTGGCCGATGAACACTTTGGAGTAGAGCGTATGGAGATGAAGGTACACGGCATTTTCGATAAGCTTATGGATGTCACGCTGAAAGGAAAAACCGAGATAACAGTTACGAAGTCCCAGATCCTCGAAATAATACTTGTCGCCCAATTCGAACTTACGCAGCCCGGCAATGTCTATGCGAGGCACACGGTTTACGAGAAACGCATCGCAAAGCGACTTCAGGTAATTAATGACTTGCAAAGGGGATATATTGATACGTTGCGACTTGAGGTAACGACTGATATTGTTGGCCGAGAAGAGGTTGCCCACATTGTCGGCTACATAATTCACCAACGACTCCAGGAAATCAACATTGCGTATGCCCTCACGTTTCACCACGTCTTTCAGCAGAATAGTGGAATAGACATTGCGAAGATACTCGAAGCTGATATCGGCATCGAGGGGAAGATTGGCCAAGTAGGGTAATCCGCCGAACGTAAGGTAATGCCGCAGGGCTTCCTTGTTCGGTTCCAACCGATGGAATTGAAGGAACTCGGTAAACGTAAGGCTATGAACATGAAACTCTACATATCGTCCCGATAGGTAGGTAGCCAGTTCGCCCGAAAGCATGGTGGCGTTGCTACCGGTGACATAGATGTCGCAGGTACCTTCGGCCAGCAAAGAGCGAAGAGCGTGTTCGAAACCTTGAATGTCTTGTACTTCATCAATAAACAGGTAGCGTTCGTCGGCATCGCAACCATCAAAAGTAGCGGACACTTCAGCCAAGAGGTCATCGCTGGTACGGATATGAGCAAAAGCGGACAGTTCCTTGTTGATATAAAGTATGCGGGCTGCGGAGCGACTTTGCCGTATATGGTTGCTAATCTGTTGCAGCAAGCAACTCTTGCCTACACGACGTTGGCCGGTAAGTACTTTGATGATGTCTTTACCGATAAAGGGAACGATGCGTTCGGTATATTTCGGTCGGTTGATTATTTTTTTCATTTGGAAGTATTGTTTGGTATGATTTATAATAAGTGCAAATATACAGCACTCTGTTAATCGTACCAAATAAAAGTAGCCAAAAAGCCAGTTCTGTTAGTTATGATTAACAATACGATGTCTTTCAATAAATTTTATATGACTGAAACGAAAATTGATTTATCCAAGTACCACAACTCTTTAGGACGGAAACATCAGATAATCCGTCTGCTCTGGAGTATGGTATGGGGTGTGTTTGCCCACCCACTGCCCCGAAACATGGGGAGCGGATGGAAACGCTTTCTGCTCAGGAGGTTCGGAGCAAGGATACATCCTACGGCGGTGGTCTATTCTTCCGCAAAGGTCCATTATCCGGCTAATTTGGAGATGGAAGCAAACAGTTGTCTGGCTTCGGATGTGACCTGCTATAATGTCGATCCGGTAAAAATCGGAGCGAACACTACCGTATCGCAAGAGATTTATCTCTGTACGGCGGCACGAGCCTCCGTATTCAAGGACGTGAAACCGTGGACGGTAGTAGGCGGTAATCCGGCTAAATTCATAAAAATGAGAAAAATAATATTTATAGGAGGGGGTAAACGTATAGTCTTTAATGCTGCCTCTTTCATAAAGAAAGGAGCGGCATAGCATGCGAATAGGAATTATCACCATACTCAAAGTAAACAATTACGGCGCGGAGTTGCAGGCTTACGCCACACAAGCTGTTCTTCACCGATTAGGGCATGATGCAGAAATAATTGATTACCTCTTTTATAAAAATCCGGAACACGAGGCTACAGAATTGTCAAAACCGGTATTTAAGTTCGGATGGAAAAAGAGGATTGCGGAATGGCTTTACCCGAAACTGGAAAAGTTGAAAACCGGAAAGAATAGCGAGTACCAAAGAAGACGAACGGAACGTTTTGAACAATTCCATCGGACGAACACACGAATGTCGCGGACCTATAAGACCGTGGACGATTTATACATGAATGCGTCTGACTATGACATTTATATGACAGGCAGCGACCAAGTGTGGAATCCGGGCATTTATTCCTCTTTAGAGCCTTATCTACTCACTTTTGCACCAAAAGGGAAAAAGCGCATAACCTATGCTTCGAGTTTCGGAGTCTCAAAGTTGCCGGAAAAATGCGTCCCGTTTTATGCGGAGCGTTTGAAGTGCATGGATACCATAGGAGTACGGGAAGAACAGGCCGTACAATTAGTCAAGGAAGTGTCCGGCAAGAAGGCGGAATGGGTGTTAGACCCCACATTGTTGCTGAACGCTGCCGATTGGCGGAAAATCGCCGAAAAGACGGATGTTCCCGAAGGAGGATATATTCTTCTGTACGAGTTGACTCCTTGTCCCTATATAAAGAAACTAGCTCTGCATCTGAGCGGCCTATTGAAAGGAAAAACAATTGTCCGAATCTGCAAACAGTCTGTCAGGGAAGATGAGGAAGCGGACATCATAAATATTACGGATGCCGGGCCGGCCGAATTCCTGTACCTTTTCTCGAAGGCTTCAATGGTGATTACCAATTCGTTCCATGGAACAGCTTTCTCTATCAATTTCCAACGAACTTTCTATACGGTTCTTCCGTTGCGCAAGCAAAACAACAGCCGACAACGCAGTTTGTTGAAGTTGTTCGGATTGACAGACCGATTGTTAGTGGAAGGAGATAGTTTTCCTGAAGCTACCGAATTGATGATTGACTATACATCAGTCGATAATATTCTTGTAAGGGAAAGAGCCAAATCAATTCATTTTTTAGAAGAATCTGTCAATGGAAAATAAGAAAATACCTGTTTTATGTAGCCAGGAGCATTGTACGGCGTGTGCTGCTTGTTATAATGTGTGCCCTAAGCGTGCGATAACCATGCAGGAAGATACGCATGGAGAGATATTTCCAATCGTGAATGAATCTCTTTGCATCGGGTGTGGAAAATGTGAGAGGGTCTGTCCTGAAATGAATGTAGACAGACTAGAGAGGAATGGTAAGCCCGAAGTGTATTGTTGTTGGCTGAAGGATGCTAATGTTCGGAGAAACAGCACGTCAGGAGGTGCGGCCTACGCCATATCCGCTGCGATTATCAAGAAAGGAGGACATGTTTGGGGGGCTGCTTACGATAAGGATATGTATGTCAGATATACGGAAGCGAACAACTTGGAAGAATTGGAACCGATACAAAAGTCCAAGTACGTGCAGTCTGCGGTTGGAGAGGCTTTTCAGAAGATAAAGCAGGAACTGGACAATGGGGACTATGTACTTTTTGCAGGAACAGGATGTCACGTAAAAGGCTTGCGGTCGTTCTTGGAGAAAAATTACCCCAAGTTGTACACATTGGATTTAGTTTGTCATGGAGTTCCGGGACAAGGTGTGTTCCAAAAATACAAACGATGGGCGGAAGAAAAATATGATATAAAGATGACGGACTTTGTTCCTCGCCCTAAAAGAAATGACGGGAACGAGTTAGGCTACTACTCTCTGATAAAGTCTGAGAATGGTGGATGTATAAAGATGGAACGTTTAGATAACTCATACTTTGTGGGCTTTCAGAGAAACCTCTTCCTGCGTTCGGCTTGTCATGATTGTAAGGCGAACGGGGAGCAACGTTTTTCGGACTTTACGGTAGCGGACTTTTGGGGATTGGGTAAAGTGGAACCGTTCAATGATTATAAACAGAGAACATTGGGCATTTCCATGTTGGCACTTAATTCGGTAAAGGCCAAAGCATTGTTTCCTGATATTTCAGTATGGCTCAATTGTCAGAAGCGGTCCTATAAGGAAGCATCCATCTCTAATCACCAATATTACAAGTCTGCCGTACCTTCGCCAAGAAGAAATGAATTTCGGGATGATTACGAACGAATGAGTTGGGATGCGTTGGCTGATAAGTACATGAGGTTTAACAAAAAAGACTTGGTACTTTACGGTATAAAGAAATTTACCCCCCCCCATTTGCTATTACATGTTAAATTATTGGCGAAATGGATAAAGTAGAAACATACGAAAAATATCAGGATGCGTTGTCTAAAAGCAACAAGCTTCATCGGTTGTTGTGGAATGTTTGCTGTGCCTTGTTGTTTAGACCTTTCGGATTGCCTGTATTCAAAAATTGGAGAAACTCCATTCTCAGATTGTTTGGCGCGAAAATAGGAAAGGGCTCCATTGTCCATAGCAGCGCGAAGATATGGGCACCGTGGAATTTAGAAATGGGCATCAGAACAGCAATCGGCCCATATGCCATTATCTATAATCCGGACAGGATTCGTCTCGGCAATAAAGTTGCCGTATCGCAATATGCCCATCTTTGCTCCGCTTCTCATGACATCACAAATGCGAAGCATCCGCTGACCACGAAACCGATAATCATTCAAGACCGTGCATGGGTGGCTGCCGATGCTTTTGTTGGTATGGGAGTGACTGTTGGCGAGGGTGCGGTAGTAGGCGCACGTACCGCTGTATTCAAGGATGTGGAGCCGTGGACAGTAGTCGGTGGAAATCCTGCCAAATTTATTAAAAAGCGTATAATCAAATAGTCATTTCCCATTGATATGGAAGTAAAAGAGTGTATAAAGTCGCTGTATGCCCAATTGCCGTTAGAAAATGGCACGAATGTCGGAGATGGCCTCTTTTATGAGTTTATAAACAAAAAGTTGGAGGCTTTCATTGATACCGTCACCCAAATAGATACCGACTCCCTACAGAAAATATTAAAATCAGACAATGCGATAGCTCATTTTGTCGAACCATATACCAAGCTCCGGTTCATTCATTGCATGAAGAAGGTCTGTAAGGATTTTCTTCAGATTCTTGCTTTATGCTATAAAGGCAATCTGACGGATGCGGACAGGACTTTGAAAAGGTTGCTCCGCTCAAGATGCTACAGCAAGTACCTTGTGGAGGATTATATAGAACACTTCTCCTTCTGCCTTGAAAAGGGAAAAGAATACTACCGAATGAGAGATGAAAATAAATGTGATGCTAAAGGTAATGAGCTGATTGTGGACAATTGCTGGCATGTTCCTTATGAAAAAAGAGCGTTTGCGTTCTCCGGCAGATATAATCTGTTGGGATATCCATGCCTGTATTTGGGAGACAGCAAGGAAACCTGCGAAGCGGAACTCGGACCGCTGGATAAAACCAGAAGGTGGGTCGGTGTGTTCGGCTTGAAAAGGGATGTTTTGCTGTACGATTTACGCATTCCCTCGGAAGAGATGATTGACGCAGCTGAGGGATATGAGAAATTCAGAATGTTGCTGACATATCCCCTTATAGCTGCCTGTACGGCAAAATCAAGGAGGAAGGGATTCAATGAGGAGTATTTTATGCCCCAGTTGTTGTTTCACCAGGTCTTGATGGCCGGGAACAAGGAGACATCCCATAAGGGAATCGTCTATTCTTCAACCAAGCACAAAGGAGGATATAATATCGTGCTCCCGGCATTATATGCCGGCAAAGAACCTCCGGCATCCGGATACAGCAAAATGCTGCTGGAAATGTTTGAACAGCAAACTCCTGTTATATATAAAAACAAATAGAACCTTTCCATATAAAAATAACAAAACCATGCTTGATCTTTCAGTCATCATCCTGACATACAATGAAGAGATTCATATAAAGCGTTGTCTGGACGGTATCTCCCCTTTCGTCAGGGATGTCTTTATCATTGACTGCTTCTCTACGGACAAGACCTTGGAGATAGCCCGGAACTATGATAATGTAACAGTTTTACAAAACAAATGGGTGAACTATGCCACACAGTTCAACTGGGGGCTGCAACATGCTCCTATACGGACTAAATGGGTGTTACGGCTGGATGCGGACGAGTATCTCATTCCGGAACTGGTTAAGGAATTGCAAGAAAGATTGCCGTCATTGCCAGAAGATGTGTCGGGCGTTATATTCAAGCGTCGGCACATATTCATGGGCAAGTGGATGCGGCGTGGCATTTACCCAGTGAAATTGTTGAGGGTATTCCGGTACGGAAAAGCGATGTGTGAACAACGACTGATGGATGAGCATATTCAGCTGGCTGAAGGCCGTTCCGTGGAATTTGAATACGACTTCTGTGATCATAATTTGAATAACCTCTCGTGGTTCTGCCACAAACATGTGAACTATGCCATTCGTGAAGCGGTGGACTTGCTGGATATCGAATTCGATTTGACCGGTGCTGCCGAAACGGATGGAGATAAGAACATAAGCCGCCAAGCACAGTCCAAGCGGATGAAAAAGCATAAATACGCCCGCCAGCCTTTGTTCTGGCGTTCCTTCGCCTATTTCTGCTACCGTTACTTTTTCAGGTTGGGATTCATGGAAGGAAAAGAAGGCTTCTTATGGCATTTCCTGCAAGGCTGGTGGTATCGTACGCTTGTGGATGCCAAAGTCTATGAGATAAAGAAAACCTGCGGAAACGACCGAGAAAAGATAAGGACACTGCTCAAAGAGGAATATGGCATAGAAACCGAATTGTTGAATACAATCAAACCGGGGGGGGGTAATTTTTAGGGGTATCTTCTCCCGAAAAGCAGACAGGAGGCTGCAGCAGGCAGCATGAACTCCTCCTTGCTTGACATTACCGCCATCATCCTCACCTATAACGAGGAAATACATATCCGCAGATGTATGGAGAATGTGAACCAATTCGCTAAAAAGGTATATATCGTGGACTGTTTCTCTACGGACAGGACGGTCGAGATAGCGAGGAAACTGGGTGCGGAGGTCGTGGAACATGAATGGCCAGGAAACCAGGCCGAACAGTTCAACTGGGCCTTGGACACGCTGGAGATAAATACCGGATGGATTCTCCGCCTCGATGCGGATGAGTATCTGCTGCCCGGACTGATAGAGGAATTGCGGGAGAAACTGCCCGCCATCTCCGAGGGCGTCTCGGCCCTCTCTCTCTCTCTCGCGCGCGCTTTCTGTGGAAAGATACTGCATCACGGCATCGTGAACAACATCAAGATCATCCGTCTGTTCCGTAAGGGAAAAGCGAGATACGAGAAGCGGCTGATGGACGAACACCTGTCCGTATTGTCGGGAGAGACTGTTGAGCTGAAGAACCGGTTCGTGGATGACAACCGTATGTCGCTCGGCCAGTTCACTGACAAGCACAACGGGTATGCCGCCCGCGAGGCGGCGCTGCTGCTGGACGCGGAATATCATCTGACCGATACGGAATCTATGCCGCAAGACTACGGAAAGGAAGTGATAAGAAAACGGATGCAAAAAGCCCGCTATGCCCGGATGCCTCTGTTCTGGAGGGCTTTCGGATATTTTGTCTACCGCTATGTCATCAAACTGGGATTTCTCGACGGGAAAGAAGGATTCCTTTGGGACTTCTTGCAAGGCTGGTGGTATCGTACCCTCGTGGATGCCAAGATATACGAAATAAAAAAGGCTTGTGGGAACGACAAGGAAAAGATTCGGCATTTTCTACAAAACAAATACAACATCACAATCTGATTCGAATGAAAATTTCAGTCATTACCGCCACATGGAACAGTGCGGGCACGTTATGCGACACGATGGAGAGTGTACTCTGCCAGACCTATCCCGATATAGAGCATATCATCGTGGATGGAGGAAGCACGGACGAGACCATGCGACTGATCCGGGAATACGAGCCACGCTATGACGGCAGGCTACGGTATGTCAGCGAACCGGACAAGGGAATCTATGATGCCATGAACAAAGGAATCAGGATGGCTACAGGTGAGGTGGTGGGCATACTGAACTCGGATGACTTCTATACATCGCCGGACACGGTGGAAACACTGGTCGGTGAATTGGAAAGAAATCATGTGGACGCTGTATATGGTGATATCCACTATGTGGATGACAAGGATTTGAACAAATGCGTCCGCTATTATTCGTCCGCCGGTTTCAGACGGTGGAAGATGCTGCTGGGTTTCATGCCCGCCCATCCTTCCTTCTATTGCCGGAAAGAGGTGTATGAACGTTTCGGACTGTTCTCCACCTCCTACAAGGTGGCGGCAGACTTCGAGAACCTACTGCGACTGATCTATGTGGGAAAAATCTCTGTTAAATACATCCCCAAGGATTGCGTGACCATGCGTACCGGCGGGGCTTCTACTTCCGGACTGGCCAGCCACAGGCAGATACTCGCGGATCATGTGCGGGCTTACCGTGAGAACCACGTGCGTTCGAACGCCTTGCTGGACAGTCTGCGCTATCTGTATAAGGTGGCAGAAATAGCAACATATAAATTGAAACAGAAAATATGACCAAGAAGAATTTGTTGGTAGCATGCCTGTTTCTCATGATCGTCGCCCCTATGCGGCTGTCAGCACAGCCCCGATCGGGGACAGTGGATATATTCATGGGAACGGATTTCAATTACAGGGATATCTATTTCAACAACCGGGTCTATGACGTGCTTTTGAACCTGACACCTGGAATCAAATGGAACATGGGACACCGGTGGGAAGTGGCCGCACAAGCCCTTGTCCCGGTGGTAAACCAGTATGGAGACCGGTACAAGAAAGTACGCCTGAACATGACGGTCCTTTCCAAGCAACTTGCCGTAGGGGAGCATTGGAAAATGAAACTCTCCGGAGGCTTGTTTGGTTCGGAACGCTACGGGCTGGATTTAAAAAACATGTTTGTCGTCAATCCCTGGCTCGCCTTTACGGCTCAGATGGGATGGACCGGATATTGTTCCATGGCAGTAGATTGGGAGGCCAGCACGATGAAGAAGTTTACGGTTGAAGCGGGTCCGGAAGTGTACCTGCACCGATGGAACACTGAGATATCTGTCCGTGGCGGGCGTTACCTGTATGGCGATTATGGCGTGATGGGTGAAGGCTACCGCCATTTCAAGCATGTCAGTGTAGGCATTTATGCATCGTACAGCAACAAGGGGAAGGAAGATGCCGGTTTCAAGGTGATCGTGATGTTGCCGCCTTACAAGCGGTCGGTACGGAAAGTCAATATCCGTCCGTCCAGCAACTTTCGCCTAACCTATAGCGTGGAGGGGAACGGCTATGCCAACGCCACCTATTTTACTGACCCCGAACAGAACGAACGGACGGGTTGGTTCGACCGTGATTTGCTGCCGTGGGGTACGGACACAATGACACCGGATTTTACTTATAAGGAAAGAAAGGAGGCGGTGCGATGAAAGCACGTGACTTGATTTTGCTGATCGTGATGCTACTCCTTGCAGGAAATGCGGATGCGCAGCTTTATACGGGTACGTCCGGACTGATCAACACGCCTTCGGCGGATATGAACCAGGAGGGGAACGCATGGATAGGTTGCTATTTCATGAACAGCCATTTTACACCGGAGGATGACGGGCGGTATGGCTTCATCTATGACGGGGAGAAATATAACACGATGGACTTTTATCTGTCGGTAACCCCATTCAAATGGATAGAACTGAGCTATACGTTTACACTCTTTAAAACGTTGATAGAAGGATATGACAAGCCGAAATACAACCAAAAGGATCGCTATTTTTCCATCAAGCTAAATCCGTTGCGGGAAGGGCGTTATCATCCGTCCATCGCCATCGGTTCCAATGATTTTTTAGGTTCTCCCTCCAAACGTCACGGTCATGGAGGAAGCGGCGCGGGATATTTCTGTAACTATTATATCGTCGCCACCAAGCATTTCAAATCGGCCGGACATGATATCGGTATCAGCCTTGCCTATCGTTATTGCCCGAAAGTGTATAACGAGAAATGGGAAGGTGTCGTGGGGGGCGTTACCTGGCAGCCCAGATGGGTACCCAACCTGCGTGCCATCGTGGAATATACGGGAAACGAAGTCAACGTGGGGGCTGACTGCCTGTTGTGGAAACACCTCTTTTTGCAAGCCACTTTGCAGAATGGGAAGTATTTCTCAGGAGGCTTATGTTTTTGTGTCAATCTGTTTTGATCATGCAGTATATAAAGTAAGACTGATTTAATGAAACCGTCTTTGACAGATTGTTATTGCCATCTAGGCTTTCAGGTGACAGAATCCGAGGACCTACTATGGGTTGGCTTCAAGGCGGGGATGGTTCATGCCATAGTGAAGGAGGTCTGGAACGAACGTCCTTTGACCCGTTCGGATGCTGAACTGTTTTACAAGAAGTTCTCTTCCCTAAACAAAGTGTATCGAAATCTCTATTTCAGGATCGTGGCACACGGCGGATTCCTGCCGGAGGCATTGGACTTTGAACTGCACGGGCTGGCCGTTTCGGATGAAAGCTATATTGAAAGCCTCTTGTCCGGGAGACATGTGGAGCTTTATCCGCACAACGAAGCGGCTTACAGGGCGATCACGCAGGGATTTAAACAGCACCGTATCGGTGCGGTCGTGCAGGCTACCGGAACAGGGAAATCCTATTTGCTGGCACGCTATATCGCGGATCATGCGAAGGAGAAGATACTGGTCTTTGCTCCGAACATCACGATTCTGGATGAGATCCGTAAAACCGTCGGATTCTCTGCCCCGCAAGTGACGTACCGAACATTCCAGTCGCTGATCCGTAATCGGGAGGACAATGGGCTGTTACGAGCAGCTCATATCTTGATCGATGAATTCCACCATTTCGGGGCAGAAATTTGGGGAAGCGCCTTGCAGGAAGTGATAGAAAACAATCCCTGTGCCAATGTCTTGGGAACATCGGCAACGCCAATCCGTCCGGAGGGAATGATCGATACGGTGGATCTTTATTTCGAAGGAAATTTATTTTATGAGCTTACCTTGCCACAGGCTTGGTATTACAATATCTTACCGGTTCCGGTCCTGGTACAGAGTGCTTACGGGCTGGACAACGAACTGGACCGGCTGCAAAGAAAGCTGGAACGCAGCGGTTGTTCAAAAGGACGAAAAGAAAAGGTACAGAGGAAACTGGATCTGGCACGTGTGGATTTCAAAGAGGCTTTGGGAGCACCGGAGGTCATCCGGAAGTTCCTGCCGACAAGCGTACGCAAGTTGCTGGTATTCTGTCGCGATCTCACCGATTTGAAACAGATGGTACCGGAAGTATGCGGATGGCTCACGCGAGCGGGACGTGACATCATTCCGTTCGAGATCCATCATACCCAAGGTGAAAGACAGAACGGCCGGATACTGGATGCTTTCCGGGAAGAATCAGACCGGTTGCACGTATTGTTCTCCGTCAATATGCTGATAGAAGGACTGCATGTGGAGGGTGTGGATGCCGTCTTGTTCCTTAGGCGGACGGAATCATATATTGTTACCTTGCAGCAATTGGGCCGTTGCCTGGATGCCGGGGCAGGAAAACAGCCGGTCGTCTTGGATTTT
>ERZ773264.1207-NODE-1207-length-32130-cov-3.907903_pt1 | contig 32130 bp, 40 predicted proteins | sample MGYA00511910_ERZ773264 | MGnify/ENA primary metagenome ERZ773264 (study PRJEB29015, sample SAMEA2737739) | human gut metagenome | biome: human gut; feature: human-associated habitat; material: faeces | place: China | collected 2012 ...
ATGCCGCCCCCGCCCCCACTGATAATTTCACCGAAATTGAGGATGACGGGGAGCTACCCTTTTAACAACGTTGCCGTGCGTGTCTAAAGAGTGATGACGGGCGGATGCAAGCAAGCCGCAGCACGATCACCGACGCACACAGCAGCCGCAGAGAAAAGAAGAACGCCCCCCACACCCCCCTAAGAAGAAAAGATTATATATTATCTCTCTTAGCTGCTGCTGCAGCAGCTAAAAGAAGCTATTAAGAAGCTATTAGAGACTTCTACGGAAGCCTTACAGGAGAAGAACATGGAGAAACAGGATACCCGGCGCTTGTTCAGCCTGATCGAGACGATCTACCCCAACGCCAAGCAGCAGTCCCGCACCGCCGCAGACTTGGAGGCATGGACACTGGTTTTGGCCCCATGGGACTACGAGGACGTGAAACAGGCGGTCATTGTCCGGGCGAGGGAAAACCGGTTTTACCCGGATGTGTATGAACTGGTTCCATTCCTCCCAAAACTGGAAAAGCCCAACGCGGAGGAGGGCCCCATGCCGGAGCCGTCCGACATCTATCTGGAAAAGTTCTATGCGAAGTCCAAAGCCCTGCATGAGCGGTGGAAAACCGCAGGCATCCCAACCCCCTCCGAAGCGAAGAAGCAGGGGATGACCTATGCGGGTTGGGAATCAATAGCGAAAGGAGCTGATGTGTAATGGCTGCGGATATTAAGCTGTCGGATTGCTACATTGCTCCGTATAGCCAGCCCTGCTGGGATTGCATGAACGCCTGCGGCGGCTGTTCATGGTCCGCAAAAGGAGAACCCGTCCCCCGGCTGGAAGGCGGAACCGGTTATCATCCGGAACCACCTGGACCGTGGCCCGGAAAATTTCTCAGCCAAATCTTTCAAAATCTATTCCTGCCCTCAGTTCCGGGCAGACCCAAGGAGGGCGCATGGCAAGGCTTGTGATTGACATCCATGAGGACGGCGACCTGCTGGCAACCAAGGAGGCCGTTGCCATGCTGCTGGAGCCTCGGGGCCGCGTCCGGGTGGTGCAGGTCATCATTGACGGAAAGGAAGAAAAACGATGAAAATTGAATTCGCGGTCCCCGGTATTCCGGTGGGCAAGGGCCGCCCACGGTTTATGAAAAACGGCCACACTTACACCCCGCAGAAAACGCGGGAGTATGAGAACAAGGTGGTCCAGTGCTGGCAGTGCCAGAGCGGAAAAGGCTTTGCGGACGGCATCCCGCTGACGGCCACCGTCACGGCGTTCTTTACGGTGCCCAAGAGTACATCGAAGAAGAAGGCCGCTGCGCTGGACGGTACACCACACACCAAGCGTCCAGACACTGACAATGTGGCGAAGGCCATCCTGGATGCGCTGAACGGCCACGCCTACAACGATGACAGCGCAATCGCGATGCTGACCGTGCGAAAGTATCAGACAACCGGAGCCTCCCGCGTGGAGGTCATTATCGAGGAGGCAGAATGATGGATGCTGTGGAGTTTTTAAAAACATTATGCAGAATGTGTAACTACGAGTGCTACAAATGCGAGTTTGGGAAAAGGCTTAGCGGGTTTGAAACCTGCACAACCTGGAGAAAAACCCACCCGGAGGAGGCCGTTGCCATCGTCGAAAAGTGGGCAAAGGAGCACCCCGCCAAAACCCGCCAGGGCGTGTTCCTTAAGCAATGGCCGGAGGCATTGTCCAGAGAAGGAATTTTGCAGATCTGTCCTGCCAGCGTGTCACACGGTTTTAGGGGAAAAATCGGCGAATGTGTCGTGGAACCTAAAGATTGCCAGAAGTGCAAGCGGCAATTCTGGCTTGAGGAGGTGGAGGAATGACCCGTGAAGAGATTTTAGCCGCCGCCAAGCAGTGCGTGTGCGGAGACCGGGACCAGGATTACGGCAGCCCGGAAACGTCTTTCAACATGATCGCGGCCCTGTGGGAGCCGTACATCCGAGAAAAATGCGCCAGCCCGGATGCGGAGATTTGCATCACCGGCGCTGACGTGGGGGCTATGATGTGCCTGTTTAAGCTGGCCCGCATCGCCACCGGCCACGGCAAAGCAGATAACTGGATCGATTTGGCCGGATATGCCGCCTGCGGCGGGGAATTGGAGGGCGCATGAGCGACTTGGAGCAGACCGCAATCGAGCGGCTGAAAGCGGCATCGGATATGAGCCTGCGGCTTTTTGAGAAACCGTTAGTGATCACCTACTCCGGCGGAAAGGACAGCGACGTGATGCTACATCTGGCGGAGAAAAGCGGCATCCCGTTTGAAGCCCTGCACTCCCTCACCACGGTGGACGCGCCGGAGACGGTGCGCCATGTGTATGATACGTTCCGGCGGCTGGAAGAAAAGGGCGTGAAGTGCACCGTAGATCGGCACGTCCAGCCGGACGGGAGCCGCGTGACCATGTGGAACCTGATTACCCGGAAGCTGATGCCGCCAACCAGAGTGAAGCGCTACTGTTGCGAGAAACTGAAAGAGAGCGGTGCGAAAGGACGGTTCATTGCCACCGGTGTACGCTGGGAAGAAAGCAAAACTCGCCAGAAAAACAGAGGGGAATTTGAGATATTGACGTCAAAGCCTAAAGATAAGCTGATCCTATCTAACGACAACGATGAGGACAGGAGACTGTTCGAGACTTGTCAGATGAAAGGCAAACGGGTGGTGAACCCCATCATCGACTGGAAGGGCAATGAGGCACTGGATTATGCTGCTATTGAAAAAATTCCCATGAACCCGCTGTACTGCGAGGGTTTTCACCGGGTGGGCTGCATTGGCTGCCCCATGGCATCCAAAACCAGAATCATGGAATTTGCCCGCTATCCGAGAATCAAGGCGGCGTATATCCGTGCCTTTGATCGGATGCTGGAAGAGCGGAGAAAACGAGGCCGGTCGTGCCAGTGGCAATCCGGCGTGGACGTATTTCATTGGTGGATGGAGGACGGCGTGCTGCCGGGGCAGGAAGTATTAGACGGATTTGAGGAGGATGTATGAAAGATCAAGAACTCGTAAAAGCGCTGCGTGAGCACGCAGAATGGGCGCGGGCAAATGAGTGGGAAACGCCAATCACGCTGGGCGACGATCTGGCGGAAGCCGCTGACCGGATCGAAGCGCAGGCGAAAGAAATTGACGCACTGCGGAACGAACTGTGCCTGAAATGTGGAAACTACACGCTGGCCCATGAGGGGGCCTGTAACGGATGCCGATGGAGGAGGTAAGAAGATGGAACGACTGACGACAAGAGACGCAAATTGCGCAGACCCAAAAGAAATTTATGGTGTGCGGGTAAAGAATCACGATTATATTTCAGCGGCAAACCGCCTCGCCGACTATGAAGATACGGGGCGGACGCCGGAAGAAGTAACCGCGTTGGGAAAACTGTTTGATTACGCGCTGGAAGAATCGAAAACGCTGACGGAGCAGCTTGCATTGCTCAATCGCATCCGCGATCTGGCCGAGGCCGACAAGGACGGTCGGCTGGTGGTGCTACCGTGCAAGGTTGGCCAGCGGGTGTTCGCCTTGCTGGACACGGATAAGCATATAAGCGAGTGCGAGGTCAAGCAGATTGGCATGGGCAATAAAATCGGCTTTATTGGCCTTGAGCCAATAGGCGCCAGAGGGCGGGAGTATGGCGTAGCGCTAAACGGATTTGGTAAGACCGTATTCCTCACCCGCGAGGAGGCGGAGAAAGCATTGGAGGCGAAGAAGGATGAGTAAGGCTGTTATGCTGAGCATTCGCCCGAAGTGGTGTGAAAAGATCGCCAGCGGCGAAAAGACGATTGAGGTGCGCAAGACACGCCCGAAGATGAACACGCCGTTTAAGTGCTATATCTACTGCACGCTGCAAGGCTGTAACGAGTTTTTTCGAGTTGATCTTGGGCGTGATGTTGCCAAGTGGAACCGCGGCAAGTGGGCAGACCGCAAGGGCAATGTTATCGGGGAGTTTATCTGCGACCGAATTTATGAGCTTGCGCCTCTCAACCATGCACCGGATGACGTAGAAAAGCAAGCCTGCCTGACGCGGGAAGAAATTGTGAACTACCTAAAGGGAACCGGCTACGGATGGCATATTGTCGACCTGCGCATTTATGATATGCCACGCGATCTGAGCGAGTTCCGGCGCGCAACTGACCCGTGCGATTCTTGCCATGCAGAATACACATGGGAATGCACAGGCTGCAAAAAATTGAGCGGTGACATTAAGCGCGCGCCGCAGAGCTGGTGCTATGTGGAGGCGATAGACAATGGCTGAATTGAAACGCTGCCCTGAGTGCGGTGGAGTTGCAACCGTTATCCATATGTACGATACCTACGATAGAGCAGATTTTGGGTGGGCTGCCGGTTGTGGGAGATATAGGGCTGGTGATGGCCTCCACACAAAGAAGATGAAAGTATCTGGGCTGCCCAGCAAAGAAAAAGCAATCGAAGCATGGAACAGGAGGGCCGGGGATGAACGTGTGTGAATACTGCCATGAGGACAAGGCCGGATACATTACGCACTTGGACCGTGAGGGAATCGGGAGTGCGCACATAACGCAGTCTCACCCCATTAACGGCGGCTGGAAGCTATGCGTCAGTTCTGGCAAGCAGGTGCGTATGACGGTTAAGATCAAGTTCTGCCCGATTTGCGGGCGCAGATTGGAGGGCGACAATGGATGACTACATAAGCCGCAAGGCGGCGATTGCTTATATCCGTGAGCAATCGGAAGAATGCCAAAAAGCATTTGAAGAGCTTGGTGGGGAAAGCGGGATCTACGCAGACGCCTATAACGATTTGGCGGAGGATTTTTACGGCATTCCTGCTGCTAAGGCAGTATCACTTCACGACATCTACAGAGTTATTGCAGGACATAGCTATTATCATGGCGACCGTATCCTTGCAGCATTGACATGTATCGCAGAAGGAAAAGAAGTGAATCCTGTACGGCCTTCCGACGTGGCCCCGGTGGTGCATAGCTACTGGGAGCACAAAATTACAGATGACGGAGAAAATATTGGTATTTGTCATAACTGCAAATATCCTGTTAGCTGGTTTTGGGAACAAGCAAAATACTGCCCCAACTGCGGGGCGAAGATGGACGGAGGTGAAGAATAATGGCAAAGTATTTCAGAATTGCAGAGATTGATGCTGCTACGTTTGAGCGCATGACTGGTTACGAGCTTGATTGCCTGCAAGTGGCAATGCTTGCGGATGATGGAAACGTGTATGTTGCTGTCGATGAAGATGGGCAAGATTACATTGATGTCGACATTGAAATGTTTAACGCGGACGGGGGTGCTGACCATGTATGAATCGCCAATTAAAGTATTCCAAGGAAATCTTGAAATGCAGTTTGAGGGTGAAATTCTCAAAGCCGTGCAGCGGGCTGACATTACCGTTGATAGGGATGAACTAATCCGAGCGCTCCGCTATGACCGTGAGCAGTATCAGAAAGGTTTCGACGATGCAAGGAAGGGGGCTGTGCCTGTGGTGCGGTGTGAGGACTGCAAGCATTTGTGCGTGTGGAATCGAAAAGATATGTACGCATTTTGCCCTAAAACAACCATCGCGTTTTTGCCGTTTGAGCTGGACACAAGGACATTCTTTTGCAGCTACGGCGAGAGAAAGGACGGAAAGGATGGCTAAACAGTCCGGGTATTTGAAGCGGCGGGACGCGGAGCTGGATGCGGCGTTCAACGCCGGGGCTGCCATGGCCTTGCAGTTTGCCACAGACACCCTCCAGATCACGATCCACCAGAAGAACGGGTGGGGATTCGACCGGGTCATGCGCCTGACAAAAGACTGGGGTGATACCCAGCGCGAGTACAAACCGGCACTGAATTGTAAGGACCCAGCTGCTGACGTGTGCCAGGAGCACATGGATCGCATTTTGGCGGAGATCATCCGGGACCGTATGACCTTGATTCCATTCCCAGATCGGTATCGCGAACTGCGGAAAGTGACATATGGGAGGCAACATGACAAACGATGACAAAGCCCTGCTAAAGGCATATGCGGAAAACAACATGAACCGGTCACAAACCAGCAAGGCCGTCTATCTGCACACCAATTCCATTCGCTATCGGTTCGCCGTTATCCGCCGGGAGACCGGACTGGACCCGCAGTGCTTTTATGACCTGGTAAAGCTGCTGGGAATCGCAGAAGAGAAAGGCGGCTGACGCTCATAGAAATCTTAAAGGGGGAGGGGCACTTCGTAAAGGAGGCCCATTATGAAATACCGATACACCGTCCAGCAGCTCCAGCAGATGGAGCGCTGCCGCTATCTCACAGACCGGGAGCGGCGGGTATTCAACCTGGTCTGCCGCCGTGGCTGGGCAATCGAGGATGCGGCGGCAGAGCTGTACCTGTCCCGCTCCGCTGTGACCGCCTGCCTTCGTTCCATCCGGAATAAAGCTGGCATATCCCCTCCAAACAAAAGACATCCTTAAACCATGACAAGCGGTGCCCTGTGGTACGGTAACCATAGAGCACCGCTTGTTTTGCGCGCGGAAACAGGGGGTGTATTTTTAGAGAAGGAGGAATCTCTCTATGGCTGAATTTGCAAGCAAGGGCGTCGCAGGCACTGCTCTCGGCACCGGCATTGCCGGTCTGTCTCTGGGCGTCCTGAACTCTCTGGGCGGTCTCGGCGGGATGCTGCTGGGCAATCGCGTCATCCCCTTTGCCGCTGGTATGGCGGCGGAGGCCGGATGCAGCGAGAACCACACGGTCAACCGCTATGAGCTGTCCATGGTGCAGGAGAACGCCAAACTCCGCAGCGACATTGCCCTGCGGGATGCCAACACCTACCAGGACCAGAAGATGTTGGAGATGTACAAGTACATCGACGGCAAGCTGGGCGAGGTGCATGGTGTGCTGGCTTCTCAGGCGGTCAACAATCAGGCCACCAAGGACAGCTTCCAGCTGTTGCAGGAGCGTATGGACTGCTGCAAAAACGAGCTGTGCGGGGCCATTTCCCGGGAGCGGGACGAGCGGAAGTGCGCTGACAACACCATTGTCACCTACACCAACGCCACCTTTTATCCCAAAATGGTCGCGGACATCACCACCGGCACCGGCACCACGCCCCAGTCCACCTATAACCCCCTCCCCGTCTCCACCTGTGGCCACGGCTGCGGCTGCTAAGAGGCGAAGAGGGAAGAAGAGAGGGGCATAGCGCCCCTCTCTCCCGTCATTGGAGGAATCTATGGTAACATTGGAACAGATCAAGCAGGGCACTGCCCGCTATGTGGATGAGGAATTCACCGGGAAGCTCACCGGCTGGCAGAAATGGGCCGTTGGCGCCGGGGCTGCTATGGCCCTGGGCAATCTGGACGCCAGCCTTTCCACCCTCCGGGAGCACCCCGCCGTGAAGGCCCTCGGCGTCTTTGACGAGGCGGGGAACGTCGATCTGGACAAGCTCTACACCTGTCTGAAAACCGAAGCCGCCAAAGGCCCCGTCACCACCAATATCCCCCTGATTGGGAACGTCACGCTGAATGAAACGGATGTGGACAAGCTCTACACCCTTATCAAGCAGAGTTAGGAGGCTCTTATGCACGAGATCAAACGCTTGGCCGAAGGGATCCGGGAAGAACTGGACGATGCCGAGAAGTACGCCCGCGAGGCCGTCAAGCACGCCGGGGAGGACCCGGAGGACGCCAGCACCTACGCCGACCTCAGCCGTCAGGAGCTGGGCCACGCCAATCGGCTCCACGAAATGGCCGTTCGCCATATCGAAAAAGCGAAGGACGCCGGTCACCATCCCACGGAGGCCATGCAGGCCGTCTGGGACTGGGAGCATGAACGGATGCTGGACCGCACCGCCCATGTGAAAACGCTCCTGTCCATGATGTAAAAGCCAAACAAAACACCCCCGCCAGACGGCGAGGGTGTTTTCTTATTTGTAGGGGTTCTTGGCGTTGGTGGTGCAGATAATGTCCCACAGATCCGCCCGGTTTTTCTGACCGGCAAGGGCGGCGCTGGCCTCCGCCTTACTGATTGTTCCATTGCCGTTTGTATCGGCGCTCTCCTTCAGCCAGAAATACGTCTCCGGGGAAATTCCCGCCTGATACGCCAGTTTCACCTTTTCATAGGCTTTTCCGCTCATTTTCTCGCTGCCGTACTGCTGGTACAGCGCCAGATACTCCGCCGTGGAAACGCCGATGTCCCGCTTGGCCGTCTTGGCGTTCTCAATCCATTTGGCGCTGGGAGTATAGTTGTCGTATACATCCTGACGGGCAGTCTCACTCGCATATTTATACACGTTCTGAATGTAATCCACTTTTTCCCCATTGCTCATGGATTTATAGGCTGGAAGTTTCAGCGCATCCTCCACCAGCGTTTTCCGGGTGCTGCCCATGGCTTTTGCGTACTGGGTGTACTCCTCTGCCGTCAGGTTGTAGGTCTTGCCGTCGTTGGTGAAGGACTTCTCCGCCGCCGCCGGGTAAACACCGCTTTTCCCGGTGGCCTTCGCAAGCCGCCGAATCTCCTGCGTGGCAGGGCTGTTGTCCTGCGCTTTCAGGAAGCCGGGGGATATGAAGGACTGGAACACCCGCTCCGGCGCGGAGCCGTTGGAGACCTCGTTGCCCCACAGATCGATAGACGGCTGTAACTGATTCCGTGCGCCGGGGACCTTCTTCGCCGCCCCCTGCAAGAAATAATTCACGTCAGAGGCTACCTGCCCGGAGCCTTTCTCCACATAGCTTTTGCGTACCGTATCATCAAATACGGACGCAACCTTGCTGCCGATGGTGGGGATATACTGTCCGGCGTAGCTGCTGACCGCCCGGTCAAGCAGATAGCCAACCTTGTTATCGGCGTAGCTCCAATAGGAGATCAGGTCATTCAGGGAGGACAGCATGGAGGTCTCCAGCACAACGTCCTGCATCCCCAGCAGAGAATCCACCAGCGCGTCGAAGGTGCTGCCGCCCTTTTCATGGGATTTTTCGGTGGCAGCGCCCGCAAACAGGGGCATTGCCGCAGGAAGCGCCCAGTCCAGCGTGTAGGACTTGTCCCCGATCTGAATAGCATAATCCTGCCCGCCCATGGACTTCTCAAAGGCTTCTTCCTTGTCATCGTCACCAGTCCGGACGTGGAGCAGCCCCTCCGCCGCCAGATAAGCGCCCAGCGCGAAAATGCCGGTTCCGGTGAGGCCGGATGCAAGGGAATCCACGGCGTCCGCCGCCGTGCAGTTGCCTCTCCGCACATCCCAAAGAGCTTCCTTCACACTCTTTGCAATGCCAACAGGGCTGTAATCAAGGCCCGTGGTCAGGATGTTGGCCGGGGTCTTGCGGAAGGGGAACAGAGCGTCCGCCACGAAGGAACCTGCCCGTTTTACCGGGTTATCCCCCTCATAGCGGCCAAACTGAGACAGCGCCTCGGAAAGCGCCGTGGTGTTGCGGTAAGTGGCCTTCTGCGCTTCCTCAATGGCGTAGGCCCGTGCCGCCTCTACGTCTGCGGCTCTGGTCCCCGCGTGGGCCTCTGCCGCCGTCACGCCCTTAGCTTGCAGCGCCTGGGCGAAGCTGTCTACATAAGCCGCACGGTTAAAGATCACGTCCTCATAGTCAAGGGCGCGGCTGTTCAAATCTCCGATGCCCTGCACGGCACGGGAAAGAACATCCTCCCCATTGAACATTTTCCGCTTGCTCTGAATCTCGCGCTCAATGCCTGCCGCCGTTGCGTCAGAATACTTCCCGCTGCCCATGGCCGCGCTCTGGTCCGTCTCATACTGGACCTTGGCAAAGGCTTTCAGATCCTTGTCAACATTCACGGCCTTTGTCCGCTGAGAGGGGTCCTTGATGACTGCCCGCTCGATTGCGGTTCCGATGCCGTTCTTGATCTTCCGTGCACCCATCTGAATGGCGTTGCCCATGATGTTGCGGATGTGGGTGGTGGGGTTAGTCAGCATGGAGGTGTACCGCCAGAAATTGGCCTTCTCCATGAAGGTGCTGGGGATCTGGTCTGCAATGGAGGTGGTAATGGCATCCCACGCCGCCGCCCGCTCCGCGTCCGTCTCTGCCATCAGGTAGTTGGTGGCCAGCTCGTCAGAGAGGGTGAAGCCCGTCACCTTGTCGATGTAGTCCACCCGTGCGCTTTCCACGTCTCCGCTGTCGGCGGTGCTCTGCCTGGGTGCCCGGTTCTGCCGTGCCGCCCGGTCATTCATCCGGTCTACCAGCCGCCGCAGCGTCAGCAGACGCCCCTCCGGCGTCAGCCGGTTCATCAGGTTCATGGCCTGCACCATCTGTGCGCTGTCATGGGCCGCGTCCGCAATGGCCGTTGCCAGCTCAAAGGCGGCCTTGTGGTCTCCTTCGGAAATGGCGAGGTTGTAGGCGCTGATGGCCTCGGCGGTGTCCGCCTTGGTGATCCGCTGCCCCAGCTCCGCCTTGGCAACGAAACTGTTCGCCACCTCTCGCCAGCCGTCCCGCGAGATCTTGGCCTGCGCCTGCTGCACGGCATCCCGGTCCGTCACCACGTCATAGTCGAACGCGCCGCCGGAAATGGCGTTTTCATACACAGTTGCCATCTCCGGGGAGGTCAAGGGGCTGTTCAGAATGGTGGAGACCGTTTTCTCCACATTCCGCCCGGTATCAGGGTTCACAACGGGGACCTCAGAGGGCGCCCGCCGCTGTTCTGCCTGAATGCGCTGGGCGCTGTTGGGATTCACTGGGTAAAACTCCTCACTCTTGGCCTGCATGGTGTCAAAGGGCGTGTTCACCGCACCCGCCACGGCGTCACCCGGCGTGTCGAAAGCATCCACATCCTCTAAGCCACGGCCCCGCGCCTGCTCGCCCGCGCCCAAAATGCTCTGCTTGGCGGTGAGATACCCGCTGTTGGGTCCCACTTGTTCGCCGGTCATGGTGGTGTAGCCGTGGGAGAGCATATCGTCCAGAATCAGCTCCACCCGCTTGGCCGCCGCCACGTTCTCCTGCCCCTGATCGGTGATGATCCGCTGGGCTGCGTCGATGATGGCGTCACGGGAAAGCCCAGTTTCATCCATGGCCTGTCGCAGATGGGGCGAGGTCTGCGCCGCCTGCTGGACAGCGTTACCCTCCATGGTCCGCTCATAACGGCGGCTCATGGGCTGCTGGAGGGAGAGGTCCGCATCTGCGATCAGGGCGTTGGCCGCTTCCTGATAATAGCGGTGCAGCTCGGGGTGGTCAAACTGGAAGGCGTTCACGTCTCTGCCGCCCACCGTCTCCATCCGCCGCCGGTCGATGTGCTGCTCCGGGTCGATCTGGAACACCTTGCCGGTGGCATCCATGCCCACGGTGCCCTCCTCATTAGCCCGGAAAACGGCGTCCTGCTGGGCCTCCGTCATGGTATTCAGGTCCGCCCGCTTCTTCCCAAACAGAACCTCAGAGAGAATGTCCCGGCTTCCACCATTCTTGACATTTTCCGCCCCCTGTGCTATGCTATCATTAGCATTGAGGGGACGCGTACCCTCAACAGACGCCTGAGATTGTGTCCCAGCGTCACCATTGGTGGCAAGGCTGGTTGGATTGGCACGATCTCCGGCGTCTATTTTTATAACGTTCCCGTTCGCGTCAATCACTTCATGCAGATAAAATCGGTTTTTGCTGGTGCGCTTTACAACGGCAGCTACATAAGCAGTTTCGCCGTCCATAGTGACCGGGGCGGCAAATACATAGCCGTCATAAGGGCGGCCTTTCCAATTCTGCTGGAAATCAATTTGCTGCCCGCGCCGGAGCACTTCCGGAATGGCGGGGATCACGGCGGCTTTTGCCGCGCCTACGCCATGGCTCAAATCGTCCTTCACGGAACGCCCGTTGATGTCAATGTCTCCAAAGCCGGGTCGAGACACGACCCCCTTAATGGCCTCAAACATTTTCCTTGCCTTTTCAGCCATGGTTCGGCCCTCGACAAATGGGATCGCTTTGGAGGATACGGTCGAGACCGGCTCTGTGCCGTTAAGCCCCGGTATACTCTCTCGCAGTCGTTCAACGATCTGAACTGTCTCGCCCTTGTTTGCCGCCGTCTCCACACTGGGGGCGGCGTTTTGCGTGCCCTCTGCGGCGTTTGCGGGGGTGGGGGTATCAATACCCTCCCGCACCTCCGGGCGTACCTCCTGCGTGGGCTGTGCGTCCGCCTGACTGCTTCCACGCTGTCGGATGACGTCAACGCCTGCGCCGATGCCGCCCATGGCCGCGCCCACCGCCGCGTCATACAGTGCCTCGCTGAGATCGAACCGGGCAGAGGGGTCATAGGTGGCCCGCTGCAAGATGGGCTGGAAAATATCCTCGATAAATTCCTCACCGCCCTCGGAGATCATGGAGAGGGCCACACGGCCCGCCGAGCTGTTGTTCAGCTTGGAAAGCGCACCGCTGATGGCGTTGTCCAGAACACCGCCGCCGAACGCCTTCTTGAAGGGGCTTGCCACGTTGCTGATCTTCTCCGTGGCAAGGCTCAGAGCGCCGCTGCCCAGTCCGTAGGCAAGCTGCTGATTGTAGTTGGCCCCGGACTGTCTGGCCCGTTGAGCGCTGCTTCCGGCAGACCGGGCCGTCATCAGGGCAAGACCGGCTCCGGGGATCATGGCGCTGGCCGCTACGTCCCCCGCCATCTGTACGCCCTGAACGCCAAGATCCACGGCGAACTGGCCTACCGGCCCCAGCCCTTTCTTGGCCTGTGCCACGTCCGCGGCGGAGCTTTGGGACAGACGGTCCGCCTTCTGATACGCCTTGTCTGCAACTGCCTTGTCGCTCTTTTCCACAGACCGGGTATAATTCTTATGGGCGTCGATCTTCCGCTGGTTGGCGGCGATATAGGTCTGGATTTTCTTCCGATCATCCGCTGTCAGCGCCTTGCCGTCCGCCCATTTGCCGTTCCGGAGCATGGTATTGTAGTCCTTGATGGCCTGAATGGCCCCCATCTGCTCCCCGGCGGCATTGTTGTTGGCAATGCGGGTGTTCAGATACCCGGCCCCCTCTGCTAGCACACCGCCCAGATTCGTAAAGGCGGAACCGGCGGACTTCGTTGCACCGGTCACAATGTTTTTGACGCGGCTGGACGCATTGTTTTTGGCGCGGCTGGGGTCTGCCACAAAGCCCTGCTTCTTTCCGGCGTCCGTGGTGCTTTTCCGCCCCCCGCCGGTGGACACCCACTGATTCTTGCTGGTGCTGGCTTTGGTGGTGGAAGCAGGTGCCTTGTATACGGACGGCTGCCCCTTCCCGGACGCGATCACCTTGTCGAGGCGCTCGGAAATGGAGTTGGGCGCCGCTTTCTTGGCAGTCTGAGCCGAAGCCGGGGTCGATGTACCCCCGCTCCGGATCACCGCGTTCAGACGATCTTCAATACTGCTCATAGACCCTCCTGGTTACCACCCAAATAGGGCTCCAAAGGTTTCTGCTCCCGCTTCGTTGATCTCACCGGCCTGCATGGCCCGCTTGACTTCAGTGGCAAGCTGCGCGTTGTTGGCCCCACGGGAGAACATGGCTTGGAGCTTGTTCATCTCCGCGCCATATCTGGGTCCATATACACCCGCAGCGGAGTTCTTGGCAATGGTAGCGTAGTTGGAGCCGGTGGCCGTCACGCCCGCGCTGTTGGTCTTGGTGGCGGTTTTATGAGTCCCCTGATACTTCGCCCACGCCTGGTCAGCCGTCAGGCCGCCTGCGGCCTTCTTGGAGTTGGCCCCCCACTTGCCGTCCTGAGACACGCCGTAGTATTTCTGGAGCTGCTTTACCTGCTGATTGGTCAGGGAGCCGTTGGAATAGCTGCCCTTCTTTTTGCCGGTGCTGCCGCTGCCGGTTTTGGCAGTGCCGGTTGTCCCCGCCTTCAGCTTGCCGGTGCCGTACAGGGCATCATAAGACCCCTGCCCGTAGTAATAATCGAAGGCGGAGATCACATCATCCGTCACGATGCCGTTTTTCAGGGCGGACTGTACCTGACTGGCGGTCAGCGTCGGCTTTACAACGGTGCCGCCGCCGGAGCTGCTGCCGCCGGAGCCGCCGGTCTGCCCGCCGTACTTGGCGTAAAGATTCTGCTGGCGGACGTATTCCTCATACAGGGCGTTTGCCAGCTCCGCGTCTCCCGTGGCCTCCGCCTTGGCAATGGCGTTCCGGTACTCCGTGTCAAGCTGGCTCCGCTGGAGGTCGATAGCCGCCGTCTTTTCCGCCTGCTCCCGGTCGATCTGGGAAAGGTTCTGCTGGAGCACAACGTCCTGTGCCAGCGCCGCCTGTCCGGTGGTGCCGGTGTTCAGGCCGTTGGCAACCGCCATCTCCTGAAACGCGCCTCGGCTCAGGGCGTTCTGGTTGGCCGCGCTGTTCCGGGCAATGTCATAAACCGGCGCGATCTGCGCACGGCTGGCGTCCAGTGTGGCGGTGTTCTGCTCGTAAGCGGATTTCAGCGCCGCCAGCTCTGCCGCCACCTTCTTGGCGTACAGCTCTTTCAGATAGTCATTGCCGTCCCCGATGTCAAAGCTCGTTCCGGCCTGCGTCGTGAAATTGCTGGACGGGGTGCTGCCTGCGTTAATGTCCGTGACCCGCTGCTGCTGGCTGTATGCCGGGGTCCCGTAACCGGGTGTCCCGGCCTGTACGCCGCCATTCTCCGCCAGATAATCCCCAAAGGACTGCACCTTGCCGCTGGCCTGTGCGGAGGGGGAGGTGTCCGTTCCCATAAGATAGCGGTAATAGGCCAGCTCCGCGCTTTCCGGGCTGTTGTCAAGCCCCAGCCGCCGCCGCAGATCGTTTACACCGGCGAGAGCGCCGCTGTCCGTCACATAGCCGTTCTTGTCGATGGTGTAACCATAGCCCGCCCGGATGGCGTTTGCTGCCTGGTTTGCCTGATCGCCGGTGATCTCGCCCCGCTGAAGCCGGTTGCGGATCTCCTGAATCTTGGAGCGATCCAGTGCGGACATCATTTCGTTGTCTGTCCATGCGCCGCTTTTGCCGTAACTGCCGTTCCCGGCGTTGATGTCCTGATGGGGGGTGTAGTCTGCCACGCCCTTCACGGCCTTGTAGGCATAGCCGTTATCATCGTAAAACACGGTGTAGCCGTTGGAAATCTGCGCACGGCCCGCCAGATCCATGCGGCGGCTCATGTCCGCGCCTACCTGATGGGTCACGCCGCCTTGCTTGTAGTTCTTCACTTCGGAGTTGCTGGTGGGCATCCCATAAATGCCGCCGCTGTCCGTCCGAGTGTAGGAGATCCCGCCGAAGGTGCCCTGAGAGCTGCCGCCGGAGGAGCTGTTGCCCCGGTCACTGTTGTACTCGTTGCCATACCGCCCGCCGGAATATCCGGCATTGCCACGGATGCTTTCTGCCGCCTTGTGAGCGTCAGCCCACGACATTTCGCCCCGCTGTGCTTTGGACGTTACATCCGCAATGCGGTCTTGGTCCTTCTGAGATAGGTTTTTCTTATCGTATTCAGAAACTGCCATACTTGGCCCTCCTTATCCGTTCCAATCCGAGCGGGTTTCCCGGACATCGATGTGCGTGAAGCCCTTCTGACTGTATACGCCCACACCGCCCCAGTCCGGCATGAGTTCTCTTGCGTAGGCTGCCACCGCTGCCGGGGTCTGGCCACGTACCACAATGTCCGCCGCCGTGCCATAGCAGTGCTGGCTGTGGGCCACGCCGCCGACTTTGGCGTTGTACTGCGGCGTCCGATACCCACTATTGATGGTCACAGCTGCGCCGAAGCGACTGCGGATGCTCTGCAAAACCATCACCAGCCGGGGGGCTATCAGCACGGCGTCAGAGCCATCCTTGCAGGCAAATTCTTTCACTTTAAAATGGGTGGACAGCTTCTTGCCGCCGTCCTTCGCCTTGCTGTAGGCGTTGATCTCTACCATGGGTTTTTCTCCTTCCGGTTCAAATGCGTCCCCGCTTTTCAGTTTCCAGACGAGGAAGAACGGAATGATCCGCCCGTCCCCGGTAAAGCCTTTGCCTGTCGAATCCATGAAGCAGGTAGACCCGCCGCCGTCCATCATAATGGCATTGTCCCATCCGGACGCGGCCAGCAGGTTCCGGAGCTGTTCCGGCGACCGCCGGGCCTTGCTCACATAGTAGGCGAATCGCCCGCTCTTGGTGCCGATAGCTGTTCGTGGCGCACGGTAGCGCATATCCGCTCCGCAGTGGATGGGGTTGATCTTCTTCCCGCCGATAATGAGGTGGACACACTCCATGTAGTTCCGGTCCCCGTTTGGCACGGTTTTCACACCGAAATCCCCCGGGGTGTCCCAGCTGATGGCCCACGCCCGGTAATTGGGGGCCTTGTGGACTTTGCCGTCTGCCTTCAGGTGGCAGGCCGGGGTCTGGTTCCTCAGGAAAATGGAGCCGTTGCAGATAGCGTCCCCGCCCGTCTCCGCCAGCATCTTCATCAGGTTGGCCGTGGTGGAGCGGAGACGCTTCCGGTTAAAATAGATTTTGATGAATTGGAGATCGGAGAGCGGGACGGTGCCCGCTCTCGTGCTCATGTGTGAGCCTCCGAATTCTGTTTCCCCTGATCGCTGGCCTGGCGGATGGCATCCAGCATATTCTTCACAAAGGCGGGGTAGGGGACCCCCATCACTGCCGTATTCTCCAGAATCGACAGGCCTTCATTTGCAATAAAGAACATGCAAACAGCGTCCCGTACAAAATCGCTGGATGTGGCCTGATCCAATAATGCCCCCATCCATACCAGCGCCAGCATCACGCACTTCTTCGCCAGCCCCTTGAACCCGGCGTCGGAACTCAGCGCCCCGGTGCCGCTCTTGCTGGACTTATGCCAGATGGCCGCTACCATCCAGCCGGTGGCGTAGTCCAGCACCATAAAACAGATCAGCACTTTCAGCGCCATATCCCAGCCCCCCAGAGCCTGGGCGATGGCGGAGCCAGCCGCAGCCAGCACCGCCAACACCGTATTTTTGATGTGTAAAGCGTTCATAGTACCCCTCCTTTCGGTGGTCACACGCGCACGGCCTTCTCAGGATGGCCGCCTTCGTCCCACGTAATGTCGTAGGTGCCCTCCGGGGTCTCCACACGGACGGTCTGACCGGCCTTCGTGACATCGTACCGCATGTAATCATGCAGGTGACGCACGTCGGCGGGTTCGGTCTTAGCAGGAATGAAGCCCTCCCGCATTTCGTCCTCGGTCCAACCGGCCACGCCGCCGTCAGGATTCAGGTGGAAATTGGCCCCCGCTTCCTTCAGCTCCTTGTTGATGGCCTCAATGGTCTTGCCGTTCTTCTTGCCCTCGTTGATGATGTCAGCAAACTTCTTTTTCATAATGTATACCCCTTTCATTTTTTACGGCTTAAACAGCCGATTTCATTCGTATCTGTGGGACCTGCCGGAGGATCAATCCTCCGGCTTTTTCCCGTTACTTTACGCCTTTCAACAGCATGGTGGTTTCGTCAAATAGTGCATTGCCGGGAAGAACCAAAGCGGGGCGATAACCATAACCATAGCCATAATAGCGTTGTGTCGTACTGCCACCATTTTCCTCTACAACATAAATTAGCCCTGTAGTTGTAATATCAGTAGTACGGGTCCACCACTTAGTTGCAATGCCGTTATAATATGCAATTAAGGTTGCTGTGGTTGCATTGATAAAATAAGACAATCTTGCACCATCATCAACAGAGCCTTCCATATCCAAACCGATTTCGTTACCGCCCAATAGGAAAACTTTACAAGAATGTCCATTGTCGCCAATAGAAACTGTTTGTTGAGATGCGGATGTCCCTGCTGAACTGACATAAGGAATTTTGACTTGCTTAATAGTTGTTTTTTCTACGTCCCCTAAGCTGTTAAAAAAATCATTGTTTAAATAAATATCAACAGTAGAATCAGCATAGATATTACCTGCTTTATTTGCATTAAAATTATTTTTTGCAACTAAAGTTTTCCTCAACAACCATGTGCCATTACACGAACTGTCATACAGGTTGGAGTTAGAAGGAATCCCCTGATTCACCACCAGATATTCCACCGCCGTACCGCCCTCCATCAGCTTCACGGTGGACCCCACCGCAAGTCTGGAGGCCAGCACCCCCGTCACCGGTGCCGTATGCACCTCGCCCTTCCGCATCATCAAGCAATGTCCCATTAAGTCACCCCCTTTAAGAGCATGGTAGTTTCGTCAAACCGAGCGTTTCCGGGAAGAACCAAAGCGGGGCGGATGCCATCTTTAGACCTGGTAGGGTCTTGGTTAGTAAGCCCACCAGCGGTTTTGACGTGAAACACTAAATTTACAGTGCGCCACTGTGGTGAGCGTAACCACCAATAAACTGCATCTCCATCCAGATAGGAAATGCGTTTTGTATTTCCGTTCGTCCCTAAGATAAAATAATCTAACTTCGCACCGTCTTCAGGCAGCGTATTATCGTCATCTATTGTGAACCCAACCTCATATCCGCCTAGTAAAAACGCTTTGACAGCCAGTCCATTAGTTCCGCTATTTATTGTTGAAGTCAAATTGCCAACGCAATATGGGATTTTTACTTGCTTGATAACAGATTGCTCAACACTACCTAAGCTATTAAAGAAATCGCCATTCAACCAAGTGTTGATGACGCTAGACGCATATTCGTTCTCGTCTAGGCGGTTCCACCGCCCTTTACTATGGCAATCTTTTCTCAACAACCACGTTCCGTCACAGCTTGCGTCATACAGGTTGGAGTTAGAAGGAATCCCCTGATTCACCACCAGATACTCAACCGCCGTGCCGCCCTCCATCAGCTTCACGGTGGACCCCACCGCAAGGCTGGAGGCCAGCACCCCCGTCACCGGCGCTTTCAGCGTCGGCACAATGCCGCTCATAATCACTTTACCCATTGTGTCACCCCTTTAGAAGCATAGTAGCCGCATCAAACTTAGCTGTTGGGGGGAGAATTAGGGCGGGGCGGATACCGCCCAAGCCGGATGCGCTGTAGGAGTTGCTGCTGCCATTGGTGCTGACGTACCACACAGCGCTGGGAAAGCTGACGCCAGGGGAGCGGAGCCACCAGTTGGTGGCTGAGCCGTTCAGGTACGCGATACGCTTGGAGTTGCCACCAGAGCTTGCGGTGAAGTAGGACAGCTTCGCGCCATCCTGCGGGAAATACTGGTTGTCGCTGGTCGTCCAGCCAACCTCGTAGCCGGACAGCAGGAAAATCTTGCAGAGCAGACCATTCGCACCGCTCTGCTCCGGGCCTCCATAACCGCCGTTCTTGAAATACGGGATTTTCACTTGTTTAATTACAGCCTGCTCCGTACTGCCCAGCGTATTAAAATAATCTCCGTTCAACCACGCATTGATCGCACTGCTTTCATATTTGTTTACCTCGCTTGTGTTCCACTGCCGGTTGCTGTGAATATCCTTCCTCAGCAGCCACGTCCCGTCACAGCTGTCATCGTACAGCGAACTTCCGGAAGGCTTGCCCTGATTCACCACCAGATACTCCACCGCCGTGCCGCCCTCCATCAGCTTCACGGTGGAACCCACCGGCAAAGTGCTTGCCAAGATACCGGTTGACGGGGCTTTCGCTCTGCACCCGCCAACCACTGTTACGTGGCCCATCAGCTCACCTCCGCAACAATGGGGATCGCAACCGTGTTGGCGTCCCCGAAGATCGTGAATTTGATACCGCCGTTGTAGGTCTCCGCGTAACCGTTGGTGATGCAGTTGAGATACTGGTTCTCCGCCTCCACGAACGCCGCGTAATCGTCGGAAGTCCCCGCCCCCGTGTAAGCGTGGTCTACCAGTGCCGTGTTCTGGGCCGTCACCCCGGCGATGGCAACGCTCTGCGTTTTGACGCCGGTGTTTTCATCCTCCACCCACGTAGTCCCGATGGCGGCGGTGTAGGTCTTGACAGAACTGATCTCCGGCAGCTGGCTTGTGGGCACCTTGCCGTCCGCGCCCAGAGACGCCGCGCCGATGGCCGCGGGGGTAATGGGGTCTGCCCCGTCCTTCCCGTGCTGGCTGGCGTGTTTCCCCGCCGCCTTGCCGTCCCACGTGGTTTTCTCCTCAGAGGTCACATGGATGTCGCTGTTGCCAATGTGCCCCGGCACGTCTTTCAGCGCCGTGTTGAACGCCGTCTCCGTGCCGGAATACCCGGCTTCCACGGCGGTCTGGTATGCGCTCTTGCCGTCTGTGCCCTTTACACCGGCGGGACCTTGAGGGCCTTCCGGGCCAACGTCGCCCTGGGGACCCTGTACGCCCTGAATACCCTGCGGACCCTGCGGACCGGTAGCGCCTCTGGGGCCTGTTTCGCCCTGCTCGCCCTGAAGCCCCTGAACGCCCTGCTCGCCCTGCGGGCCGGTGGCGCCGGTATCACCCTTGTCGCCCTTGGGGCCTTGGATGCCCTGTGCGCCTGCGGGTCCCTGCGGGCCTTCCGGGCCTTGCAACTTGCCTGCGGGTACCCAGTCCGATGCCAGCTCGGACCAGATGTAGCACTCCTTGTCCGCCTCCACCATGTACATTTTGTCATCGCCGGTGGGGATGGCCTTCCGCAGCGCCGCCAAAGTGGGGTAAATGTCCTCGATATAAAGGCTCTTGCCGTCTTTGCCGGGAGCGCCTGTTGCGCCGGTAGCGCCGGTAGGGCCTTGGGGGCCTGCGGGGCCGGTAGCGCCCCTTGCACCGTCCGCACCCTTGGGTCCGGTCTCACCCTGCGGTCCCTGGATACCCTGCAAGCCGCGAGGGCCTTGGGGGCCGGTAGGACCGACAGGGCCGGTCTCGCCCTGGTCTCCCTTGGGCCCCTGCGCACCGGGCACGCCCTGGATACCCTGCGGGCCTCTTGCGCCCTGTGCGCCCTGCTCGCCCTGTACGCCCTGCGGGCCTTGAGGGCCGCGCACGTTTACGCTCTGGGGCGGGGACGTTACATTTTGCAGGGAGAAGGACATGACGCCGTTAATGTCCACACTGGGGACGATGGCGGGGCCAACCGGACCCTGTGCGCCGGTGGATCCGGTCTCGCCGGTATCGCCCTTGTCGCCTTTTTCGCCCTTGTCACCTTTTATGCCGGTGACCACGGTCACGCCGTTCTGGTCTGTCACCGTGCCGTTGGTGAACTGCATCCGGCTCCGCTGGGGGAGGGCCTGCCCGTCCGGACCGATAATCAGGTGACCGGAAGAACCGGTTGCCTGCCAGACCTTGCCGTCCGTGCTGACCTCCAGCACCTTGTCCGCGTTCAGCCGGATGTACTTGAACCCGGCTTCGTTCTCCGGCAGCAGCACCGCCGTTTCTACACCCAGATTTTCCAGCGCCGGGATCAGGGTCTCATTCATGTAGGTCTGAAGAGCCTTGCCGCCCTCGTCGAACTTGTTTTTCAACTCGGCGGAGGTCATGCCGCCAACATCATTGGGCTCATCGTCCAATGCCGCAATGATGGCCATGTTTTTGTTGAATTTTTCAATCGCCACAGGTTACACCTCCGTTTTCGGCACTTCGCCGGTCTCGTTGATTTTCCGCTGCAACTGGCCGTATCCGGCCCCGCCCCGAATGGGGACGGATTCCTCTTCGGTAACAGGCTGTTCGCCTTCTGCTCCCGGCTGACCACCCATCATGGCACGTTCCTGCTGCTGGAGGGCTTGGATCAGCGCCTCCTTGTCGGTGATCTGTCCGGCGGGCAGCCGTTTCAGATACTCCACCGTGGAGATCTTACCCTGCATTAGCAGGTTATCAAGGGTCTGCATGGCGGCAATCTCGCTCCAGTAGGAAGCTGCGCCCGCGTCCAGCCCAATGGTAAAGGGGATCTCTTTCAGAATAGAGAAGTCAAAGGGAACCACCAGTTTGCTGCTGTCATAGGGGTTGGAGATCTCCACATACCGTTCTCCGTAGTATTCGCCCATGAACTCCATGTAGATGCGGCCCAGATCCTCAATGCTCTGCAAGAGGTTCTGCTTCGTCAGCTCCATGGGCGTTGCCGCCGCCCGCTGCAAGGCGATAATGGCGGAGGTGTTGTCCGGGCGGGTATCGCCCAGCGCCACGTCCGACGCGCCGAGAAACTTCTGCGTGTAGCTGATGGCAATGTCAATAAACTGGCTGATCTGGGGGGAGATGCTGGCGGGGTCAATGATCTTCGCCACGCCCTCCACACTGCCGTTTACCGGGATGGCCCCGCCGATCTTGTTCGTCCACTTGGCTACCTTGGTGGAATCGTATACCACCTTCGGATAGGCCAGCGTCATCAGGGAGATCATGGACATGGCAAACAGCTTATTGACAAAGATTTGGTTGGGCAGCAGACCGGTAATCATGGCCTGTCCGTGATAGCAGTCCTGCACATAGTCCCAGTTCATCCACGTCAGGGGGTACAGCTTGATGCCGAGGTCCAGATCGCCCCGGATCTCCGCCTGCCGGGTGCACTCGTAGGCGTGGACGGTGCCGGTCTCGTCATCCTTCCACAGCCGGAGCAGCACCGTCACCTTGTTCCCGCTGCCGCTCATGGAATCCATGTAGTTGTTTCCGCAGTCCTTGTTATCCGGCTGGATCTCGTCCGGGTCTTTGCCGTACCGCTTGGCCCGCTTCCGGGCCTCACTCAGCAGCATCCGCCGCTCCAGAATGATGTAAGGCTGGCTCTGCACATCCCGGTTGTTGGGGTTGCCGAACAAAACCTGCGTATTCATCAGGGCTTCCGTTCGGATGGCGCCCTTGCTGGCCTGCCCGGTCTCCGCCGTATCGTCCCAGTAGGTATACATACAGCCGTCACCGTCCACGGCGGCGTTGCGGGTATACTCCCGGATGCGCCCGCCGATGCTGTTGTGCTCAAAGATGGATGCGAACTGATCGTTGAGAATATCCGCCACCAGCTCCAAGGTCTGCGTGTTCCGCTCCCCACTGGAGGACATGGCCCGCGCCCATAACTTCAAGTTATCCGTGGAGATGTTCGCCACGGAGAACAGCACCACCCGCTTCAGGAAGTTGAATACGGGGGTGGGGAGGCCGTTGCTCTGGACCCCCTCCCACTGCTTACCAATGAAGAAATTCTCGTTGGTTTCCACGCAGTCATAGAGGTCAATGCCGCTGTTGAAGCTGATGCCCGCGTTGTATTCCTTGCCGACCCGCTCCGGGGTCATCGTCTGTTTGCTCATGGGTTCACCCCTTTATTTCACATTTCCGGTATAGCGGAGCTGCACATCCGTCTCCAGAACCGTTGCGGTAGACGATGCCGATTTGCTCTTGAATACCAGCTTGTAGAAGGTGGCCTTTTTCACCTTCATCTTCACCCGCCGCACCTGCGGCTTTCGGTTGGTTCCGAAAGACCAGTGGGCGAAGTCCGCATGGGCAAAGGTGGTCAGGCCGGAGGATACGATTTTCTCCGGGTAGTCGCTGCGGCGGTTGGTCTCCACCGTTACGTGCACCCGCGCGTTGCTCTCCGGCTGGATCGCCACGAAAATAAGCGGGCTGTATTTCAGCACCCAGTCCCGGTCAAAATCCATGGAGCCGGTGGCCGCGTAGGCGTCAATATCCTTGCCGTCATCGTTCCGATACTGCCGGGAAAGATGCACCACGCCGCCGTCAGGCCGGAAGCCGTAGGTCTCCAGCCCTATTTCCACCATGGCCCGGAAGCTCAATCCGGTGTAGAGATACCATGCGTCCGCGCCGTAGTTCAGGATCAGCGCCTTGTCTCCGTACATCCACCAGTATTCCTGCGCCGATTTTCGGTTGAAGATCCGGGTCTCTGCCATATCAAAGCCTTGCAGCGTCACTTCTACCCGGTTGCTGATCCGTTCCGCGTTCCGCTCGTCAAAGGTGATATTCCCGCTGGTGGATACGCTCCGCCACCGGTATACCGCCTGATCGTCCAGCGTCAGGGGGTTATTCTCCAGAATATCCACCTGCCCCGGAGCCTTGTTGCCGAACTGCCGGTTGACAGGGGTCACATAGAACGCCGCCGTGGTGACGTCCGTAGCCGTTACCAGCGTGGAATAACTCATGGAGTAGGTGGCATCCTGCTTAAATACCACCAGCCGTGCGTAATGACGCACCATGCCGGTAATGGGCGTGTTGGCCTCGCCCACCTCCGCCTCGTACAGATCCGGGAAATATTCCGCTGAGGGCTTGCCGGTGGCGGAATCGATGCCGGAGTAAATGGTCTTGTTGGTGCCGTCTCCGTATAGAAACACGCGGCTGTCCGTCTGCCCGTTGTAAAGCTCGGAGAAGCGCATCCCCGTTACCTGCGCCCGTTCTCCGTTGCCGCTGCGGTAAATCAGCTCCAGTGTGTTGGTTCCGGCAGCGGGGGCAGGGGTAATGGTAAAGGTCCGTGCCGTCAGGTCGGAGGTGTATGTCTGCGCCGTGTCCCCGATCTTCACGGAGATGATCTCATCCACCGTCTTTTCCGGGATGTGGAAAACCGTCTCCTTGCCGTCGGGGGAATACAGAACCTTCCGCTTGCCCGTCAGCCGGTTTACGTTTTCCAGCAGAAACCCACCGCCCGCAGGCGTCGTGGCGTTCATCACCGTGGGGATATAGCCCTCCACCGCCGCAAAGCTGCTGCCCTCCTTACCGTCCCAGCTCATGTACTCATGGCCGTTCAGCAGGTAAACTTTGTTGGAAAAGCCGAAGAACGAGGTCTGGTCCTGCGTACACTGACCCACAACCTTGGTTGTTGCCGCCGCCGGGTCCAGAGAGAAGATCAGCCCCCCGAAGGCGGCAAGGGTCCGCTGCTTGCTGTCTACCACGCCCTCCCACGCGCCGGAGAAAACCGGGTTTGCTGTGGGGGCCGTGTGGCCGCTCTCCGCGCACCATGCGTCCCATGCCGTTTTCAGGTTCAAAACCGTCTTGGTGCCGGGGCGCAGCTGCAAGTGCTTCTCCCGCGTCACACGGAAGTTCCGCATCTTGCTCATTTCGCCGTTCTTGATCTTGGTATCCCCGTCCGGGTTCTCGTTCAGGCCCAGAAACTGGCGGATCTTCAACACCTGAATATCGTTGCTGGATGTGATTTGAGCCATCGTCCGGGCCTCCTTTATCCGTAGGATAGATAATCGGCGGTCATCTCCCCGCCCGTCATCACGTCATCGTAGTCCTCGCCCTCGTCGAAATCGTCCACGATCTTCTCCACGGTTTTCTGAGCGCCCAGAACGCGGGTGACACAGAAATACCGGGCAGCGTCGCAGATATGGGTGATCTCGTGGGGTTCCGTGGCGCAGTCCGAGGGGTTTTTCTCGTCATGCTGGATGGATGGCAGGTTGCGGATCAGGCCCACACAGTTTTCCGTCACCAGCAGTCCGGGCCGGTCCGTGTCGCTCTTCATGGGCTTCAGCAGCTCCTTGACGGCCATCCAGCCCTGAACGCGGTTGTTGCTGGCTTTCAGCAGCCCTAACCCGTTCTGTGCGAAGATCTCCGCCATGCTCCGCCCGCTGTCCTTCTGCCGGTTCCACATATCCGGCGGGGCAATGGTGAACTCAATGTGCTCCTCCGGCGGGGTCAGGGCATTTGCCAGCTTTGCCGCCTCGCTGACGATCAATCCACTTTGCTGTACCTCCCGGTACACATAGGCCCGCCCCTCAAAGTCCACCGCCACCCAAAGGCAGGCGAACATATCAAGGCCGTAGTCGAACGCCCGGTACTTCTTCCACTCCCGGGGCACCCGTACAAAAGGCGCGATCACATGGGTTTCTTTGCGGAACTCCGGGAAGAACGTGCCTGCCATGGCGTTCCAGTCACCGTAGCGCCACGCCCGCCGTACATCCTCCGGCAGCAGGTCTAGCATTTGCTTGTACTCCGGGGACGCTTCCAAAAGCTGGGGGTTATCGTCCACCGTAGCGGGGATGAAGGTGTAATCCTTGGCCTTTTCCCCCTCCCGGTACTCCCGGTCCACAAACAGCCGCTTTACCCACAGGTGGCCGATGCCGCCGGGGTTGCAGGTCAGGTACATCCGCCGGGGGAACTTGGTCGCGCCACGCAAACACGCGCCCAGTGTGCGGAACTGGGATTCCGAGAACTGAGTGGCCTCCTCCATGAAGATCCAGTCAAATTCAAGGCCCTGATATTCCTGATCGTCTCCCGCGCCGTAGTGCCCGAACTTGATAATGCTGCCGTTGCAGAAGAACATCATGCGCATACTGCCGTTGTAGCTGCCCACCTCCGGCGGGATCAGCTTTTGCATGGGCAGAATGATGTTCTGCTCCAATTCTGGGTACTCCCGGCGCACGATCAGGATCTTGATGCCGGGGTAGGTGAGCGCGCCGCCTGCCGCCTTCCGCAGCAGAACGTGTGTCTTGCCGCCGCCTCTGGCGCCGCCGTAAGCCGTGTATCGGCTCCGGGACTGGCAGAACTTCTTCTGTTTAGGGTTCAGCGTCCCCAAATCCACCTGCACCGTTCCGCCTGCTGCTTGTTTATATCGAGGCATAATCGCTCCTTATATCTGGTGGACGGGCCGGGTTCATGCGCCCGCTCCGTCCATATATGGGGGAAGGGGCCGAAGCCCCCTCCCATGAGATCACTCGTAATCCTTGGTGCCCTCGATGCCCACGCAGCCGTCCTTGGTGGCCACGGCCCGCATGGTCTGACCGGCGGTCAGAGTCACAGCGGCGGTGTAGACCTCGGCGGTGGAGGAGTACCGGGGGTTGGTTCCGTCGGTGGTGTACTTGAACACCACGCCGGACACGGCGGTGATGCTGACGGCGTGGCCGGTGATAGACATCACGGGTGCCGCCAGAACCGCAGCGTTGCCGCAGACGGCAACACCGTCGCCCTTGGCGCCCAGCACGAAGCTGTCATAGTAGGTCACGCCCTGCACCACGGGGCCGGAATAGCCCTGCACCTCGGTCAGGATGTTGTACTTCTGGAGCTTCACAGGGTCCACGGTGCAGCCCTTGTGCTTGATGAAGAAGTACACACCGGCGGGCATGTAGCTGGTGGGGATGGGCTTCACGCGGCAGCCGTCGAACTCGCCCACAACGCCCTTTGCCAGAGCCTCCTTGCCCAGAGCGTCCACGCCGATGTAATCAGGCATCTGCTTGAGCAGCTTGTAGTACTCGGTGGCGATGTAGAGGGTGCGGCCCTCCAGAGGCACCAGCGCGTCGGTCATCTTCGCGTTCAGGTCGATGATGAGCCCGCCGATGGTGGCCTTGGTGGGAGCGGTAGCCTCCTTGACGGCGATGTTGGCGCCCATGACCCACTTTTTGATGCGGTGCTTGTCCATGCCGGGGATGGTCACCTCGTCCAGCTGGCGGCGCAGAGCGCTGCCTGCGGACTTCTGGATGGCCTGATCGGTCTGATCCAGCGCGTCGATGGTGAAGGAGAAGGCGGGCTGCATCTCGCAGGTCATCTCCTGGAGGGTGTCGCCCACGTCATGGACCTCACCGAAACGGTTGGAGCCGCTGCGGGTGTACTGGGTCTCGGGAACGGTGTTCACGCTGCCGATGCGGATGGTGCGGCTGTTGGGATTCAGCCAGGAATAGCTGTTGCCGCAGTCATCGGCGGTAATGGAGGCTTTCTTGAAGCGCTCCGCGATCTTGGTTGCGTACTTAATTGCGTAGTTGATAGCCATAGGTAAAAACCTCTCTTTCGTCCGGTTTCCCCATAGGCAAAAGTGCCGTTACATGGCGCTGTCAAAGGCGTCTCCGAAATCGTCCCGCGTCTTGGAGTTGTCCCCGGCGCTTCTCATGCTGCCGGTGGAGCGCTCCGCGTTCCGCTGGTTCTGCTGTACGGAGGCGGTCTCCCGCTTGGCGTCTGCCGCGTCCTGCCGCGCCTGCTGCACGGCGTACCGGGCGTAGGCAGCTACCAGAGAAAAGCCGTTCCGCACATCTGCCCAAACCTGAGGCGGGATGCTGTTGGGGTCCTTTGCTGCCTCGGGGAATGTCTGTTGAAATTCCTGAATGTCCGCCTGTCGGCGGCTTGCCGCCTCGGCCTCGGCCCGCTGGGCCTGCTCCATGGCGTCCTGCTGGGCCTGCCGCTCTGCTTCTGCGGCTGCCACAACGGCCTCCCGGTCCTCAAGTTCCACGGAGCGCCGTGCGTCCGCTTCACTCAGGCCCTCGGCCTGCTTTGCCTGCGCCCGGAGCATGGAAATGTAGTCCTTGGTGTTCAACCCCTGCTGGTTTGCAAAGCGGTTGACCATCTCCATCACAGGCTTAAGCTCGTCATACTGGCTGCGGATGCGGTCATAGTCCATGCCCTTCTGGGCCAGTGCCACCATTTCCGCTTCGTTTGCCTGCCGCACCTCGCCCATGTGCCGCAGTTCCCATGTCTGGGGCCGTGCGTCCACGGTCTCCGCCTCGGTCTGCTGCGTCTGGTCTGCCTGTTCCGCATCTGCGGGGGGCTCGGTGTCCTCATCCGGCGTCTCTGCGCTCTCGCTGGGGTCTTCGACAGGCGTTTCCTCGCCAGTCTCCATCGGCTCTACGGTCTCCTCCGGCTGGTCTGCCGTCAGCTCCGCGCCGCCGTCCCAATCGTCCAAAAAGGCGTCCGTAGTTTCGGGCTCCTGTTCGGGGATCTGGTTCATGTTTTCGTCCATATTGGCCTCTTTCCCCGGCCTGGTCTGGCCGGATCTTTGTATTTTCAAAGCCTGGTCTGGCTTTGCTGACAAAACAAAAACGAGACCACAAGAAACGGCTTTCGCCGTTCTCATGGCCTCGTTGGGCTCTCGTTTTTATTCGGTTGAAAAACAGATGCCTTATTCCTCGTAAATGATGTCAAGCCCGTAAGCAACGGCGGCATCATGCTCAATTTTACAGCCACGTGCCTTCTCCCAACCTTTGCAGAAATAGGCTGCGTGGCATAGGCTCATGTTCTCCAGAGACTTTGCCAGGAAGCACAGCGGGATTTGCACTACGCCGCGTTCCTCCATCTTCTCCTTGCTGTACCATTCGTCGGTAAACAGCGTGTTGATAACCTCATAGCCCCTGGTTTTCAAAGCAGCGATGGCTTTCTCTCTGGTTGAGACGATTTCTTCCTGAGTTTTTCCAGCCATGGGCTGAGACAACATTGCTTTCATGATAATTCCTCCTGTACATGTGTGATGGGGAAGAGGACGTCTGTATCCAGCTCCCGCCCCTCAAAAATGGTGGGGTAGTGGCTCACCTTGCATCTTCGGCAGTAAATCGGCGTGTTGTAGATCACGCTGCCCGGTTCGATATGCTGAAGCGCTTTCCCGCAGATAGGGCAGCGGTAGACCCACGTTCCATCTACCACCATGCTCCAAACTCCCCGTGCTCAATGCCGCCGTAGAGGTTTTCCACATCCCCGATCACGCTGGGCAGGCTCTGGCGGCACAGCTCCAGCTGTTCCAGAAACGTCTGCCACAGGAAGTTCGCTCTGCTGGGATCCTCCTCCAGCAGCAGCAGACCTGCCAGACCGTAGGGCAGCGCCCCGGTGCAGATCCGCTCATCCAGCGCCACCTCGTCCGCCATCTCCGTCACCTTGGGGCAGATAGGCCGCTTGCCGCCCGCCGCCTCCAAAGCGTCCCGGTAGTTGTCGCTGTACGGAAACGCCCGGTCTAAAACGCTGTTCAGCAGGGAAACGGTCCGCAGCTTGTACTCCTTGGTGTCCGCCGTGTCCGTGGAGCCGGTGGATTCGTTCTGGGAATCCATCAGGTGGATGGCGATGTCGAAAATCTGCTGTACCGTAACCGCCATATCACACCTCCCGCCCCTTCAGGCTGGCTTTCATGGTATTCAGGTCGTAGGTCATCAGGTTGTCAATGCCCTGTTCCACGCTTTTCTGCCGGTCCGTAGGCTCCTCCGCCTCCGGCTTTTCCGGTCCCGTGGGGGAGGGGGCTTTGATCTCCCGCAGCAGCCGCAGGATCAGCACCGCACATACGGCAGCGCCTATGCTGGCCGCGCCGCAGATGAGAGATAAAAACAAAATCAGGCCGTTCACCTCGCCGCCTCCTCACTTGAAGTCGCTTGCGTCCACGCCGTCCCCGAAGGTCACGTTCACGCTGATGTCATGGCGGGTCTCCTGCTTATCCTGATAGCCGCCCAGACGCTTCTGCTTGTTCAGAAAAATGCCTCGCGTCACCATGCCCTTTTCCTGGTAGATGGGGCTGGTGTCGATCTGCTCCTGAATCCGCTGGTACGCCAGCCGCACGTAGTAGCTCATAACGCAGCGGGGATCGTCGATCTCCTCATTGCCCGCTTCAAAGGCTTCCACCTGCGCCTCGACCACCTCGGCCTCCCGGCCATCGTTGTAGTCGTAATACCCCTGAAGCCGCTGAACCGTCCATCGCATCGCATTGGCAAGGCCCGCCTCGCTGTATGCCTGTTCCAGCCGGTCCTGCACGTCAAAGTATTCCTCGGACTTCTTCAGGAACGCCTTGATCTTCTCAATCGTTTGTTTCCTGTGGGCCGCGGCGGCTTTCTTGTGCATGTTGTCCATGTGCGCCTTGTGCTCTTCCGCAGTTGGATTTTTCTTCTGATAAGCCATGCCCCGGCCCCCTCTCACAAAAATTCTGGTGCAGACGGCAGGACTTGAACCTGCGCATACCTCCGGGTGCGGTGCTCTACCGGCTGAGCTACGTCTGCAAATGTCCCCGCCATGGTACGCATCGTCGAGAGGCGTGGCGAGGGCTGCACCGGTCTTTCCCGGCTGCCAGCAACGAACTGTCCTGCCCCGGATGGTGGCCCCAGCCGGAATCGAACCGGCGGTCGGCGCTTCTATGATCTGCCAGAACCCGTCTGCCTTGTAGGGCCATGGTCCCGGTGGGCTATTCGCACCCACCGGGTAGGGAGAGAAAGGATGATGAATGGATGTCCGGCCTGAACAGGAGGTGGGCGGAATCTGCTCCGCCACCTTCATTCAAGCATATCCGGCAAAGCCAATTCAACGGGTTTCAGTCATTTTCGCATTTATAACGGAAAATCCCCCCACCCCTTTTTCCGCCACCCCCCACCAGAGGGAGCACCGGCATAGCTTCCCGCAGCTGCACTGCAAGTTCTTGGAGGGGAAGAGGGGATGTGTGTATATAGCCCTATACCCCGCGCGAGAGACACCCCCTGTTTTTCCGATACCCCCTAGTACACCCCCTCCCCGCCCCTGGTAGTAGGGCCTCCCCAGCAGCAGAGACTACAGCCCCAGCCCCGGTGCTGCTTAATCGCTCCAGCCAGCCGGAGCAGCCAACAGGAATTGCCCGACCGAAAGAGGAAATGCACAGAATCGACACAGCAACAGCCGAAGCCCAGCAGTTCCAACGGAAATATTTAATGGCCCCTTAAATCTCACCGGAAAAGGGTAATTGCCGCAATCTCGCAATAGCTCCGAATATCTAACAAATGCTCCGTTTTACTCACGCTTTCTCTCGTTCTCTCGCGTTTTTTATTCGCCTCGTCTCTTTCTTTCGCTACTCTCCCGGTAGAAGTATATATAACACCCCCCTGTAAGAAATATATATTTATCTCTCTGGGGTAGGGGGAATACACCCCCATCTCTCACTCTGCTATTCTCTCCCCCTATAGTCCCCCTCTCCTTCCCTCTCTCTCCCTGCCCCCGCTGCCGCTGCTGCCGCCCCGCATACAAAGAGAAAAGCGCCGGGGGTGTTATCCCTCGACGCTCTGTCGCTCGTTACAGCTTGTCCCGGATGGCCTCAATGATCCAGGCGTTGACGCTCTGGCCTGCGGCGGCTGCTGCCGCTCTGATCTGGGCCTTGGTTGGTGGCTCTGTCTTACTCGTCATTACCACGATGCGCTCTTGATTTTCTTTCTGCCATATATTCCGCCGATCTGGCTTTCTTTCCTCCATTATTTCACCGCCTTTCTTGCCATACATTATACAAAATCGCCGCAAATCATGTCCATGACAAAAATGCACAAAATGTCATGGCAATGATTGTTGATTTTGCCTGCTTGACAGCGTCATGGAAATGACGTATGATTAGGCCAACAAAAGCAAACACGACAACGCCACAGGCCGACAGGCCGGAAAGGATTACAAAATGACTGCTTACTTTATCAACTGCAAGAACCTGGACGAACTGAAGAAGGCTTACAAGGCCGCCGCCATGAAGAACCACCCCGACAAAGGCGGAGACACCGCCACCATGCAGGCTATCAACGCCGAGTATTCCGCCCGGTTTGAGGTCCTGAAGCGCAGCCAGAATGAGCAGGCCGCCGAGGACCCCACCGGCAAGACCTACGCCACCACCGAGAACGCCGCCGACTTTATCGAGATCATCAATGTGCTGCTGCATCTGGACGGCCTGAGCGTTGAGTTGTGCGGGCGCTGGCTCTGGATCGGCGGCAACACCAAGGAGCACAAAGAAGCCCTGAAGGCTGCCGGGTGCCGGTGGTCCTCCACTAAGAAGC
>ERZ773264.1238-NODE-1238-length-31460-cov-3.505556_pt1 | contig 31460 bp, 24 predicted proteins | sample MGYA00511910_ERZ773264 | MGnify/ENA primary metagenome ERZ773264 (study PRJEB29015, sample SAMEA2737739) | human gut metagenome | biome: human gut; feature: human-associated habitat; material: faeces | place: China | collected 2012 ...
ATCTCTCTCGCACATGCCTGAATATTATTCATCCTGCCTACCCATTCCAATGCGTTATCTGCCAGATAACTGTTCAGTCTGCCGCTCATCAGCAGATTCAGATATACAGTTCTGCGGTATTCTTTCAAATGACGACAAAAAGCCCTTAGCCATGAGTTTTTACCCACAGCTAAGGGCTTCGTTTATAATATGGATTATTGGTTGCACAACCACCTGTCAATCATTCTCTAACCCTAAAACCACTGGATTACAAGAATAATGGCTCTCATGCAACCGTTATCAAATTGTTATCAAAAGACTTTTAAAAGTGCTGCAAACCCGCATAAACGCTGGATTTACTAAACATTTTTGTTTATTCAAACTCAATATGTCCCAGGTCGCACTTAACTTATTTTGTTTAAGTTTTAGTCTTATATGGGGCATATTTATATATCAATTACACTATTTATTTTGACCTACTGAATGGTTGTTGCCAAACTGTTGCCACGAGGATATTATAGTGTGGATGAGGATGAAATGCAACTGAATTATTTAGAAATTATCTGTTATCTTTACCCATTGGTATGACGTTAATGCAAAAGCATTATCACCAATTTTCGCCTTAAACCTATTGAATTAAATAGATTTAGAATTAGAATTATTCGTTTACTATCACATGCTAAACAAATCCGCTAGCATTCCTATATCAATCAAGGTCAGCGTCAAGACATCTTCTTCATATGTAAAGCTTGCTTCACACCGCTTACACGGCAAGATCTTGACAAATGAAGCCAATATAAGTTTATGTCACCTAAGCAGAATTAAGTTGGTTTCTAACATCCGGAATATCGGTTTCCAATTTTCCAGAATTGTGGTTTCTTGAATCAAGAATATTCATTTACCTTTGTAAACTTATCTTTTCAATAATTTTTCTCATCCTTATTCCTTGTTCGAAACTAAAACCCGTAATACATCTTCGAAGTATATACATCGAGCTCCTTGACAGTTCAATATGAATACCTTGATTTAAAATTTCCTCCCATAATTCAAGATAGCTATTAACAATTTGATTTGGCTTTTCTTTATTTACAACACACACATAATACTCCATAACACTTAGGAGTTCCTTTTCCTCATCTACTCCTTCTTTTTCTTTTTTACAATGTTCTATTATCCATTCTTTTATTAACAATAAATATGTTTGTAAATCCTCGCCTTCAAAAAAATACATTTTTTTACAAATACTTACTATCTCATTACCACTTGCATGTTGTAAATTGGTTAAACTAAAATACTCAGTTATCTCTTGTTCTATTCCAGCTTTTTCTTCTTGTGAGATGACATTATTTTTAAAATTATCAAGGAATCCCATACTATCATTTAGCTGTAACAACCAATTTGACAATTCTTGTAAAGTATACTTTAGCCTCTTGCTTTCATTTAATTGAGTAATTTGTGTTAGTACAATATCTGAAAAATAATTTGCAACAACAAGAGAATCTTTTTCTGTAAAAGTCAAATAAGTCTCACTTCTCCTAAAATAATTATATATGTATATAATCAATTGACAAAATATATTAAGGACATTTTTGTCACTATCTTGTAACCATTGATTCCCCCTTTTAAATACATCATCCTCTGAATTATTCGCTAGTACATTCTCAAATAATTCTATACTATCCGGAAATAAATCTTCTATGGAAAACAATTGAGTTTCATTTTCCAACATATAACGAATGATGTATACAATATAATCTTCTCTCGATTTTATTTCTGACACAACCTTATCAACTATCTCTCCCCAATTTTTGCGATTTAGATTTCTCTGGCATTCTTTCATATCTAAATCCGTAATAAAGCTACTCAGAGAGAGCAATCCTTTTGTTCTCAACAGAGCATCTTGACAGAGTAACATTGCTTGATCAATTCTAAAGTAATATATTCTCTTATTTCTAGCATCGTCAATGTATTCAATCCTAAACCCTTGGTGAAACAACTCATTTACAATGAATGTTATTGTATATTCTCTCTTCGTTGTTTCGTTTGTTCTTATGATACTACAATCAATTCCCTGTTTCATTGCATCCTCAAGCCATTGATTAAAATGTTCTCGTAGAATAAAATCTTTTTCTCCTAAATAAACAAAATTATCCTCAAATTTTTCTATTATTGGTGCTATTGATGCATTTTTTCTGATCAGATTTCTATAGTATTCTGGCATATCAGCTGTTACAGATAAAACTAACATTCCAATCCCAATATCTTTATATGGAGTGCCACTTTCATGTCTATATACTTCACTTATAAGATTAGCTAATGATTGTATTAGTCTATCCTCTAAACCATTTTTCCATTGATTATTTTTGCTAAACCAGTTAAATAACCAACTATAATATTCTTTCCTATATGAATTACCCGGAATTTCACAAAAACCTGAAAACAAGAAATTTGAAAGTTCTAACTCATAATAATTTTGATTACCACTGTCAACACTCTCGTTCATCACTGTGCGATATGAAAAGACAGAATAATTAGCTAATAACCAATCTGATACTTGGCATTTCCATAACTCACCTCGTTCAGTACACCATACATATTTCATAAGCTTTGTTAATTCTCTTTGCAGGTTATACATGTATCCGGCAGATTCTGGCATTACACCCTGATGTATCATATCATCATCTAATTTGCTTTCTGATGCCGTTATATAAACCAAATAATCACACATTATAGAGAGTTCTTCTGGAATCTCTTGACTAACATCCTTTCCATCTGGCACTTGTTCCAATAACAATTTCATATATTCAAATGGCGGAACAATATATGCATAACCTTCATTAAACATTTGTGTAATAACATTAATATACTTCTCATCCGAAATAATTCTTTGCTCATGTAGTAACTCTACAATATCAGTAACGGAATAGATAAAACAATCATTAAAATTATTGTAACTATTTGCCCATCTATCATCACAAACAAGTATATGGCTATTTAAAGATGCATAGTGAAATAAATCCAGAAAATCATTAGTAAATATTTCATTCTTTCTTTTATGTTCATCTTCGTAGAAGCCATAATAACCAATATATCCAGCTTCTTTATTCTCTTGAATATCGTTTTTTAAATCTTCCAAAAAAACATAAGCTTCCTTTGCCAATTCGACTCGCTTCATTTCACTCTCAATATTATCAAAAATATTGCTAATTACATGAATATTACATTTATGCGAAATAACTGACACTCCATCCATTTCGAACATTTCTCGCAAAAAATTTTCACCAACTAAAATAGGCAACTTTCCATTATAGCCAACAAGTGTATCAATTAATTCATTTCCTTCTCTTAGTTTTCTACCTCCCTTATATTTATTTTTAAATTCACTATTAATATCTCCTCTCTTTTCTAAAATGGCTAATAATTCATAGGGCGAAATAACATCATTTCTCATTTCGTCTGTTATTTTATATGACTCTTCTAATAAATCAGATATAAAATTATCAGAAACTAAAATCAAATTATTACACTTTGCAAGCTCATACGGAACAATATCACCCAGATTAATTCCAGTTTCAACCCAGTTTTTCAAATCGTTTTGTGAAGGTAATTCAATGTAATTAAGCGTTTTTCTTCTCCATGTAGCCACCATTTTTTCCTTTGCTGCTAACATATCAGGTTGACTTGGCAAACATTTATTTTGTTCTGAAGCAATAATATTGCTAATATTTCCCGATATAACTATTGGGTTCCAACACGATTTAATATCATCTAATATCTCAAAATGTTTCAAATGAATTAACGAAGAGAAATCAATAGTTATTGCTTGTCCCAATGTTTTCTTTATTTCTTCAATTGAAGCATGATGCCCTCCGAACGTTGTTAATAACAATTGTTTTCCTACTGAATTATTAATATTGTTACTCCATAACTGCTGACAATACAATGTATAACTAGCATTCCCTGAGTGGTCAAAGAATAAGTGATATGGGAATTGACACTTCATATACATTTCATATCGTTTTTTACTTTCTTCCTCAACTTTCTCAATCCATTCCTTAGCTTCTTTAAAAGTCAATGTTCTAAAGCAATCCACTTTGTCTAAAGCTTGTAGTTTAACAAATAATTTGGATGCACTATCACTCTTTCCAATTGAATAGAGGAAATTCATTGCCCACATCATTACATTAGGATCGTTATCCGATTGTATCAACGCTTTTTTTACATATTTCTCAGACTCGCTAACACTAATTCTTTTATTGAATTCCGCATACATCTGATATACTTCAACATTTTTTATTCCCTTTTTAATGCCGTCTCTTAAAGTGTAAATTGCCTCTTGTTCCTGAACATTCAAATAATAACATTCCGCCAGCAAAAAAAGTATTTTAGGAGACACTTCTTTACTCCATAAGTTTTCACCTTTTTCTATCGCTTCACTATATTTTCTCAAAATTTTAAGTGCCTGAACTTCATAAAACAAGACCTCTTTTGTAAGACATTCTTCCTGTCCAGATTTTCTAAGCTCGCATACCTTATTCAAACATTCTTCTTGTCTATTTTGTAATGCAAGATATCTTACTATTTTTATGTTTGCCATAGGATTATGAAATTTTTTTAACCAATCGTTGCAATAATATTCAGCATTCTTCCAATCCTGATTTTTTTCATAACAATTAATAAGATTTATCAAATCTATTTCTAGATTTGTTTGCTGATATAATGACAATGCATGATTTATGAGCTTTTCATTTTCCCCAAGCGCCTCTAAAATCATTCCGTCAATTCTCTCTTTTGTAGTTAAATCCATGTCGAATTTATCTAAACTATCTTGCATTTGGCTCAACTCTTTTGAATCATCACAGCATCGTACCGCCAGTTCAAACCAATGACTCATCATGTGCATCTCTTCAAATTTAAAACGATACTCTTTTAACTTTTTATATGCTGACACATAATCCTTTTTGTTCATGAACAAATACACACAAGAAATCATTGATTCAATATTGTTTCCTTTTTTTTGAACAATCTCTGTTGGGTTAAAATCTTTTCTAAGTGGTATTTCCTTTCCAGTAACGCAAAAGAAAATAACTGCTTGACACTGATATGGTTCTAATTCCATTAGTTTAGAGGCAATTTTATAACCTTCTTCTCTATATTCATCAGATATCGAAAGTGTATTCAACCATACAGCTAATATCTGTTTCTGTAATTCCGTGTTTTCTGCAATTTCAGCCAGTTCATATGCTTTTTGATATAAAGACACTATTTCATCGACTTTTTGCTTCAATTCGCTATTTAGCAAAAGCATTGAATTTACATACATAGAAGGCAACAGACTATCTCCATATATCATATTTGACGGAAGTAACTCCCAATACAAAATTACTCCTTCCATCATAATATGAAGTGGCATATCCTTATCTTCTTCATTTGCCTTCTTCATATACTGATGCGCTAATGCATAATCTCCGTCCAAGATACATATTAAGGACATCAAATAGTAAGTCCCATCATTAGCCAAGTGTTTACTACTTTCAAAAACTTCATACGCATCTTCAATTTCGATATTATATACACATAGTTGTATGTATGTATTTAATATAGATACATTATCAATTGGATAGAGCTCTTTCTTGACTTCAACAACATTTCCCTCTTTAAAGAGTTTTTTCGCATTATAATTTCTACAATCATAATCCGGGTTTATTTCCAAAGCTTTCTTGATATATTTTTGTGCATTGCCACTATCCTCATAATCATCAAGATACCAACATGCTTGTAAATAATATAAACGTGATAGCATTTTAGATGGTTTACTTTTACTTCCTCTCACCATCGCTGTCAACTCTCGCAATTCATCCCAGGCCTTTTTTATATTGCCCTTATTCTTAATTGAGAAAATACTTTTCAATTTAATTTCAATTGATTTTTCATAATCTTCAATAGCACCATCTAATTCACAGTAATCCGCAACGTATTTTTCTTTGTAATTCTTTTTTCTTTCATCATAATAACAACCATCTTCACGATACTCCTTTGGTTGTTGCATCTTTCTTAATTCATCTTGTAATTCCGCGTACTTTATTGATAAATACTGAATTCTAACATTGTCGAGCAAATTTTGTATTCTTTTAATACTAATCATTTTTACATCGACAGCTTTTCGGTTATTACCTATTGATTCTATTCCCTGCTCAATCAATATTCCTATCACATTGTTTCTATAAACAACTGGACTTCCAGACATTCCTGCAAAGTTTTCTATTCGAATTTTAGGATCAATTACTAACGTCACATCACCATCATTGACTACATTTTCACTCAAATAGTCATTGATAAATATATTAATAGGATATCCCTCATCCCCTTTTACATGAGGATATCCATACGCTATAAGTTTTTCTTCTTGACTAATGTGATCTTCATAACAAGATATACCCAATGGTTCAATTTGAATTTCATTATCCAATCTTAAAACTGATACAGGATAATCTTCTTCATATGATACAATAGATGCCTTTATATTTATTTCATCTTGACCAGGAATATTTTTAAAGGCAAGTTTTATATCCTCTCCATTTTCAATTGCATCCTCAACACAATGTGTCATCGTTAGTGCTAATATGTTGCTAATTAGAAATGCTGTACCTTGTTCTTTTCCACAGATGAGTAAAGCTACAGCAGATTTTAAATTATCCATTTCAGTTCACCTTCTACAGATATATTTTCTGCCCTTCCCCTAAATAAACAAACTCTATATCATTCATTCCATAAATTTTCTTTTCAAAATCTGCAACTTTGTCAATTTTATAATTAAAATATATTCTCTTAACATACTCTGTTCTCTTACATGCAATCTTTGCCAATGTTTCTATATCAGGATGATTATACTTTTCTGAATTTGTTGAAACCAAATATGTATCGGATTCTATACATTCAACAAAATCATCACTAATATTATTTGCGGAACCATGATGTGGTAATTTTACTAATGAATACCCCCTGTCTTCTTGTGATAAATACTCTAGAACATCATCAGCTATATTGTCCGCCAAAAACAAGAGCTTCTTATTTCTATATCTAATTATTACTGAAATAGAAGACCTATTCGTAATAGAATTATCTTCACTCATTGGTTCCCTAGAAATTTCTTCAATAGTCATTTCTTCTGTATTATGGTTCGAGTAACATATCTTTTCATTATTTCCATTTCCATCTGTTGGCATACAACGACAATAGTATTCGAAAGCGTCATCAAATAACTTATCTTCCGAAAATACAAATGAGTATTTTGATTTCTTTAAATCTATCTTCCATTTCTTACCAAGTTTCTCTAAGTCAGAAATATTGGGTTTTAATACTGATATAAAACATTCTTTTCCAAACTGATAATTTATTCCATTATTAATGATAGCCTGCCCTTCAGATTGTTCATTCCAATGATAGTAGCCTTCAAATATTAACCCAGCAAGTGTTGTTCCCTGTATTGCACTAATCGGACTACTCTTACCAACATTGTAATTTAAGGAAACTTCCCCATTAGCAATAATCTTATTCAATATATTTTTTTCAGATTTACCTAACGTCTGATTTTTATCAAACTGTAAATGCCTGTAACTATTATGCCATATATTTTTAATTCTGATTATTTTGGAATCCATATCTGAGCCATTTTCCTTAAGCAGCTCAATTATTCCTCCTATATGATCGTTATCAATATGTGTAACAATTAATAAGTCAATTTCCTTTCCTTCATTTCTTAACTGTATCAAACGAGTTTTTAAATAATTTCTATATGTCTCTGCAGTTCCACCATCTATAAGTATATGTATATCTTCTTTTTCAATTGTAATTAATATACAGTCCCCCTCATTCGCTGGTAATACTTCTATTTCTATTTCACTTTTCTTATACATATATAAATTTCCTCTAGATAATAATCACATGAAATGCAATATCTCATACTTGCAAACAAATACTACAATCCGTGTAATTACTATTGTTGCTATAATTTGTTTCACTTTATATTGATGTATTGACTCTAATCTTCTTTATAAAGTATACCTCCATATATATCAAATTAAAAACTTCAGTCTTCTTCCATAGATAGTGACAAAGCTCCCCCTCTGCACTCTTTTCAATGCTTCATAAAGAAGGTACTTCTCTGATTTCATTGCATCTTCTTTTGTTACTGGACCCAAAATCAAAACTACATTTTTCAAAGTACGCCTATCATCAACAACTACTACAGATAGCCTTTATTTTCCTCTGTACTTCCTCCGACTCTATCAACGCCCTCATCTTCTCACTTCCATCCTCAACCTCTGGCTTTCCACACCTAAGACTATCCATATGTTCAGATACACAACAATCCTTATACCAGCATTCACCCATAAGCTGCCCCTTAACAGACCACTTCTCGTTTTGTATAAATTCACCTACCAACGTTTTCATCACTCGTTCTGTAGAATATCTCTTAAATCCAAACAAATACTGCATTGTCTTCTGATTCTCAATCTTCGACAAATCTATTCTGTGATCTTCTATTGCTGCAAGAATATCTTCGCGCATTTTTATCTTATCCGTCTTACCGGTTCCAGTCCAAGACACCAACTTATCGAATGCCAATATAAAGTATTCAAAGCAAATCATATCAAGAATAATAATCTTTGCTTCTGACTTTTCCACTAATTGTTTCAACTGGCGATACTTATTTCCAATATCCTAATTATCTGGCACATAGTCAAATGCTATGTAATATTCATCTTCTTCCTTTGCATTCAATGATGTCAAGGAATACAAGACGCCTTGGTTACTCTCTTTACTTTCAACTACAAGTGCATTATCAAAGAAAAGCTGATTGACTAACTTCCAGAAGTGGAGTCCAGCACCTGTGTCCTCTGTCCATAAATACTTCATATCACAACTCCTCTTCTAAAGTAATCCTATTACTCTTAAACTTCATTACCTTAAAACTCTTATCTGAGACGTTCAGTCCATCGCAATTTCTTAGGAATAACATATACTGATTCGAAAATTCAAAATTGATGAATCGCCTTACCTCGTCATCCATCAAAATATCAGCATTATCAATAACAACAAAATTGTTTCTGCACTGTTTCAATTTCTCTAATACATCCTCAGATTTATAATTGAATAGTTTAATTGCATTATATTCTTCGGTTTGCTTCAAGTCCTCCAACATGTCATAAAGTACCGTCTTTCCAGTACCACTATCTCCGCCAACAAGAGTAATACGATCTTCGAACACCAAATCATATGAAAAAGGATCTGCTTGAAATGCTATTTTATTATAAATCATTCGCCTCTCTCCTTTCATATTCCTTACTCCACCACGCATTGTATCCAGCACTTCCTGTCACAACATCCGTATCATTAAATCTAATAATTGCATCATCCGGAATATCTGCAAGAGATGGTCGTGACATATAAATCTTTATTTTATCCATGGCAAATATCACCTTAAGCACATTCGGTCCACATTCCTCTACGCACACCACTTTTTCGGGATGCTTTACTATATTGAGCAATGTCTTACATCCAGAAGAAAGATTACGGATAGTTCCCAATCCATACTTGGTTTCTATATGCTTGTCTGGTTTCAATTTTGCATCATCGATTTGCTTAATTAATGCTACTTCATTATCAGACATTTCTTCATTACTTGTATTTAAATTAAAGAATAAATCATTCTTGATAATCCAATCTTTTGTATCCTTTTTTTCTGTGTATATATCAATCATTCGGTGTCACTCCTTTAACAAATTATATTCTTGATTATTTACACTGACTCACTTATGAGGACAATTTATTCTTCAATTTCAATCCAGCATGTCCTGCAAATAATTGTGCCTGCTGCAAGCCTACATTACTTTTTACAAACTTCTCTGCCAGTTTATTCTGTGTTTCTTTACTCATATATATTTTAAGCCTATCTGTTGTCCTTGTAATTGCAGTATAGAAAATATTATGTGATATTCTTTCGTCAACATCCTCTGTAATTACAACCTTCACAGATTCATATTCCAAACCCTGTGCTTTATGTATAGATACCGCATAAGCAATTTGAAATGGTACGATTTCTTCAGAATAATCAGCATCAGAATCACGCTCAACTCGCCTTTTCACATTAAACTCAACAATGGATTTATCATCATAAGCACACTCAACAAGTTTAATACCTGCAAAACCAGCCTCTGTCTTATCAATAACTTTATCAACCAATACTTGAAATACTATTTCATCCGTTTTCTTGTCAATTGATAGTATACGGCCTTTCAAATTGTTATATAAGACGTTTCCAAATCTTCTACTCTCATTGAACAAAACTTTATCTCCGATCTTATATGTCCAATTCCCCCATTCAATCGGCTTAGACGGGTTGATTTTCTGCATATATCTATTAATATTATTGACTCCATACAATCCATCATATCCTAAACATAAAATGATTTCCTCATCATCTTTTTCAAAAATAGATTCATTTAAAGTTGATATAAATCCATTTGCTTGTAGTCTTTCAAACATATTTTCATCAAATTTCCTCACGCAAGTCCACATATCAAGCAAAATTGCTTTATCCTTTGCCCTGTACGGAGTTGATAGCTCATAAACAGATTTTTTATCAACAAAATATCTTGCAAAACTAAACCAATTTCCAAACTTTATTGCTTCTATCTGGTATATATCTCCAAGAAGTAAATATGCTTCCGCATTACACTTTTCAAACAGATTAAAAACATCTTCATTACATACTGTACTACACTCGTCCAAAATAACCAGATCATACCTTTTCCAGCTATATCCATTTTTCAAATAGTCATATACTGTGTAGCAATCACAAGAAGAATTTATTCTTCTCTCCAAATTATTTTTCGCAGCATTTGTGTTAGCAAGCAAAAGAATATTCTTATCATCAAATAATTTCGCAATATACTCTGCTACTCTTGTTTTACCTGTTCCTGCTGCACCATAAACCATTCCTAATCTAGAATTTATAAAGATATTTTCTAATATTTTTTGCTTTTCAACATCATCAATTTCATTCATAAATTCTGCTTTGTCTGCAAGCATATCAGAATAACCATCGACAGCTTCCGAAGTATATTGCTGTAACTTTTCTATAACAGATTTGGTTATCTCATAATAATTCTTAACATACAAATGGTTTGTAAATGTCTCAATTTTTCTAAGTTGCTGTTTCGTGCTTTCATACAAGTTTTGATTAAATTTCTCCACCTCATACTGATAATAATCCAATTGATTTTCATCCACCGTTACATATAATGTATTACTATCATATGCTTCTCTATTGACCATTGCCGACACATATTGATGTTCGCAATTATATATCTCTAAACATTTATTCAATCTTGATTTTAGTAAATTATGTCCACATAAACTTGAAGCATACGGCATTTCATCAAATGGTATTGCCTCATTCTTCAGATATAAATACGATAGACGATTATTTGAACGATCCGACAACTGGTCTCTAATTACATCATTCTTCAAATAAGCGGTGATGTATCTTAAAATGTTACTTCCTGGTTTTTCACCAATGATAATCTCTCTTATTTTATCAAAAGTTTCTTCCAATTCAGGTTTCTTACTCAGTTCCACTTGCTGAATATAAATCTCATAGTCCCCCTCATCTGCCAAAAGAATGTCCATCAGATTCATTCCAGTTCTACTAAGAAATTTCATCAATGCTTTGTAATACAAATCATCAGATCTTACTTTAATTTCATATCCACATATTGCAGCTAACTTCTCCAATTCGCACGGACGTATAGAAACATTCCAAGCAATGAGGCACTTTATGTCAATATCAACTCCGTTAAAATCTACATTTGCTTGAGCGAAATCACATTGAATAGAATAATTATCCGGAATATCATTAAATGAATATGCAACAAATCGATCAAATTTAGTTATTTCTTCCTGTGCATATGACAGTGTATATTCAAAAAAGCCTTTTCCATTTACCGTTCGGTATTTTTTCCTTGTAATGTAATATCTATCGTTAGTATGTTTTGTGCCATATTCCAAATGTATACCCTTTAATGCAAAATAAATTTTTTCATAATATGGATCTAATTCAGAATTCTTCTCCTGCGGATACTCGTCGAGATTACTCATCAGAACTAATCCAAACTTTTCTCTCATCTGATCTCTTAACTGATATAATTGAGATAAATAACCATCCATTAAACGAATAGCCCCATCCTCTGCAGGTACATAATGAGATGTCGTAATCTGGAGTGAATGATGTAAATTCCATATATATCCATATTCATTATTCTCTTTGAGCGGTTTCATATATTGGGTATACCATTTATCTTTTCCTCTAATTGGTACTTGTTTATTAGGATTTTCATGAGCATATATACGTGCTGCAATATGTTCTAAATAAGTGCGAAAAAATTGAATTACATAGTCTGCAACTTTTTGAGAATCTTGCAATACTTTATAGTCATCAATTATTCCACAGATTTTTGAATCAATATTATATATACTCTTTTCAATAATATCTATGTAATCCAATTTAACTCCTCCTAGAAATAATACTTCATTTAATCTTTTCCATATTTTGCCGAATCTTCCGCAACCTTCATCACCCTATACTCTGGCTCATATTGATAAATCTTTGCAGAATTATCTACTTCATTTCCTATATCTTCTGTTATGGAATACTCCTCAAAATTCTCCACCTGTTCCATAACTTTATTGAATACTTCCGGACTATACTGTGGTGGATAACCATTCTTCACCAAGCAGATTTTTATATCAAGTTTTAATTGGTTACGAACATTCTGATTATTGAGCCAATCAGCAAATGAGGATTTTGTATCAATAATATCCTTTATCTTCTTAGCTAATGCTTTACATTTATCATTGACTGCAACACCATCTACCTCTTTATCTGTTCCGTACTCAAAGTTATATTGGTCACGCAGAGAAATCAAAATATCATAGAATGCTTTTTCCTCAAATGTTAAGCCAATTTTTCGAAAACTCTCTCTATTTTCGTTCATCTGACGAAGAATAGCTAAAGCCTGTTCCGTTGCAATCTTAATGATATCCTCTGATGCCTTTTCCTGTGTCTCACCGGCTTCTTCAGCAGTAAGATGTTTACGTCTTTCATGATATTCTGCAATCGTCTTTTCCAACATTTCCTGAAATGATTTTGCAGCTAACTGATTAACTTTTCCATATTCCTTAATTTGTTTACGGAGCATTTTCACAAGAAGTTCCAATTTAGTTGCTGGCATTTTGACATCAGATAATTTTTCAAAATATTCCGGAGAAAAAATATCTTCTTCCTCTCCGCTTTCAAGAACACTTTCCACCTGATTATATTTTAATGCTTCTTCAACCATCTTTGAAACTGCACGATTCATCGTATCAGTGTCTACTTCACTTGTTCCGCTCATCTTACGAACAAAACCTGCTATAGCCATAAAGCATTGTGCAAGTGCAGATTCTTCTTCCCCAAGATAACCGGAAGGCTGACAAATATCAAAAGCTGCCCTCATTCGTTTTACTGTCTTTAAAAAATAGGTTTTAAATGAAACCTTCTGAGTCCCCTTATTTCCTTCTGTTTGTAATTTCTGCGTTGATGCAAATACATACTCGGCAGCTTTAGCAAGAAGTCTGTAACGCTCGATAGGAGCACAATCTGGATTTAAGAAAGGTGATAAATCATAATCACTAAACAGCGTTTTTAAAATTTCTAACTCTTCCCTGAACACTGATGTAGCCTGTTCGACATCATCAGATGTAGGTGCAACAGAAGTATCTCCACCATAAACCTTCATTGCTTCACGCATATTGTTGCGAATGCCGATATAGTCAATTACCATACCAAATTGTTTTCCAGGATATTTTCTGTTTACACGACTAATCGTCTGTATCAACAAATGCTTCTTAAGAGGCTTGTCATTATATAAGTATGTAAGACAAGGAACGTCAAAGCCTGTAATCCACATATCTACAACAATAACAATATGGAAGTTTGATTTTTCCTGTTTAAAAGCAGCGTCTAGTTCTTCAGAACGCTTATCATTCTTAACACCGCCCAAATAATTATACATATCTTTTTCATCGTTACTACCAACACTAGACACCATTGCGATAAATGGCATTGGCTTCAATTCTTTCAATTCTTCTTCGGTTACAGCAACTCCGTCAGGTGATTTCTTTTCTTCAAACCATTCTGGATATTTATCCTTGAATTTCTGAAGTAACGCATACGCAATCTTTCTGTTTGAACAAACAACCATTGCTTTCTGTATTCTATCCGGATCACCTGCACAGGAAGAAATATAATGATCATGAATGTCTGTAGCAAGACGTTCTAATCGTGAAGGTTCTCCGAGAATTACCTCCATAGAACTCATTGCTTTTTTACTTGCTTCGATATCCTCATATGTTGCACCATCATTAGCACATTTTTTATAGTAATCTTCAATCTCTTTTACTTTTACTTTATCAAGTAAAACCTTTGCAATACGAGGATGATATTTGATAGAAACAGTCAATCCGTCTGCAACTGCCTGATCCATGGTATATCTATCAATTTCATCACCAAAAGTCTGATAAGTCTCTGCAATAGGAGTACCGGTAAATCCAACAAAAGTAGCCTGTGGGAATGCTTCTTTCAAAACCTTTGCGTATGGCTTTGAAACCATAGCTTTCATATTTTCATCAGCATCCTTGCTGAATTGAATCTTCTTAGAATGTTCAAGCTGAGTTCTGTGTGCTTCATCAGAGAAACATATAATATTCTGTCGGTCATTAATAAGACCGATTTTGTCATCTTCCCGGTCGCAGAACTTCTGAATTGTGCAAATGTAAAAGCCGCCACTTTGCCTTGCGCCAAGTTCCTGTCTTAACTGTGCTCTGTTTTTTACAACAGCTACTTCACCAAGGTTCAAAAATTCCTTACTCTTTGTAAAAAGCTTTGCTCCCTGCTTTTGAAGTTCATCTCGGTCAACAATCAGGATAATTGTCGGTGAGCCGATTTCCGGTATATCTGTACAGCGAAGTGCAAGCTGACGGGCAAGAAAAGCCATAGTATATGTTTTTCCGCATCCTGTCGCACCAAAATATGTTCCACCTTTACCGCTTTTTTGAACAACAGAATTAATAATACTTTGCCTGAGTAATCTTGCAGCAAAAAACTGTGGATAACGACATACAATTTCAACTTCGTCACTATCGTAAATGCTATCTTGAAAATAAATATAATCTCTGAAAATCTCTAAGAATCGCTCAGGTGCATAAACACCCTTTATCATTGTTTCGGTTTCTTCAAAAGGCAAAGTATATACTGCATCACCATCATTCACACGCCTCCATGCATAAAAATGCTCATAAGGAGTATGGACTGTTCCCAGTCTTGTTTTAACACCGTCGGAGATACAAGCCAAAGTACAGTAATGCAAAAGATGTGGAATATCTCTCCAATAGCGGATATTAATTTGCTCCCACGCATCATAAATGGTCGCATTTGCATCCGCAGGATTTTTTAACTCAATAACACACAGTGGCATACCATTTACAAATAAGAGTACATCCGGTCTACGATTTTCTTTCTGACCGTTGTTTGTATATTCCACTGTGAACTGGTTTACTACTCGAAAAATATTCTTATTGCTATCTTTTTTAAAATCGATGAGAGGTATCATCCTTGCAATACCATCTTGAGGTGTAAACTGAATGCCATTAACCATCCAGCCATAAACCTTATGCAAGGTAGCAAAGTCACTTTCGCTTCCGACAAGTCGAACATTATCAAAAATCTGAGTCACCTCATCTTCGGTTAAATCTGGATTTGTATCGACTATGAACTTCTTGAAATCATCAGCAATCAGCACATCTCTCTTGGTTACGCGAGAAATGTTGTTACCAGAAGAATATATCCAGCCCTCAGTCTCCAAAAAACCAATGAAGGCATACTCATATTCCGATTCACAATAGTAACCATTGTATTCTTTTAACCTAGCCATAGATTACGCCTCCTTTGTTTTTCTCGCCTCTTCGATAGAACCCTTAATAAGAATCGGGCAGATATCTTTTATTTGCGCTTTGAGTTTTTCGTTAATCTCTTTACGCGTTATATATGCTTCGTGTATCTCCACAATAGATTTCTGAATCTCCAAATTTGGTATTGGAATCGATACATCTTTCATGTCCTCAAAACTAAATGTTTCTCTTGCACTCCCCCATGAATGAAAACGAGCATAACGATCAAATTCAGCTCTACAAAAGAATAAAAACAAATACTTAGGAAGTAGCTTAGCACTATCAGTTTGCATTACAGTTGATATTGAGGATACCAAATAGTTCTCATCTGACTGATTCAAGGCTAGCGACATTTTATCTGCTCTTCGCGAAGTGTCAGAAATAAAAGCAATCATCCCAGGCTCTACTACTTTATAATTATTCAGAGAAACTCCATCCATATTAGCTTTAGTATTTATAAATTCTTTACTTGTTGCAATTCCTCTTACAGAATCTAAAGTCAGACCACCTCCATTTTTCTGATTAAATTCCTCAATATACGCACCAATAATCTCACAAGGCAATTTTCGTCCTAAATTTTCAATATACGCATCACAAACCAGTTTTAAATCCTCCAACCCACGCTCATAGCTTTGCTGATTTGCAAGCATAGCATTGTAAATGTCAACATACTTTTGCTGAATTGGAAGTGGTGGGAGGTCGATTTCTATATCACACATATCTTCCCAACTAAAAGTTTCTCTTGCAGACCCCCAAGAATTAAATCGTGAATAACGATCAAATTCAGAACGATTAAAAACATAAATAAATAGTCGGAAAGGAGTAATTCTGGATTACTTACATAAAAAACGGTATATATTGAGGAAATCAAAATATTGCCTTCATTTCTATTAAATGCAACAGCAATCTTATCACCACGCCTTGAGGTATCTGCTACATAAGCAAATTCATTCTCTTTAACTATCTTATACGATGTTAAGCTAACTCCATCCATATTAGCTTTAGTTTCAATGAATTCCTTACCTGTAGAGATTCCCCTAACATCATCAGCCGTATATTCTTCATCGGTATTTCGATTATCACATTGTTCAATCAGTTTCCCAAGTTTATATTTAGTCAATTCCATAACCAATCCCCCTAAATGCATCTTCCAGCATCTGCTGGGATTTCTTTTCCTGCGCCAAAACTTCTTTCATTTCCGCCTGAATACGAGCCATTTCCTTTTCATAATCTATATCCAAATCACGGTCAATAAATTCTATATATTTGCTCGGAGTAAGTGTCCATCCCTTGCTTTCAATCTCATCAATACCCACACTACGACAAAGTTCAGGCACTTCATAATTCGTACCATCAGTGCCTTCGCTCTGCCATGTATGGTATATGTCTGCTGCTCTTTCAATCTGCTCCGTTACCAAACGTACCTTCTTTTTGTTCTCGCCTTTAACTGGGTTTTCCCTCCACTGACGTAAATCCATAAAAAGAATTTCATGTTCACGATTACGAAGATTTCTACCGTGATATTTACCGCCTTTTTTATTCTGATTCAGTATCCAAAAGGTAACACTGATATCAGTAGTAATGAACAATTCTCTAGGAAGAACAATAATAGCTTCCACCTTATCTTTCTGAATTAATTTTTTACGAATTTCTAAAGTGTCACTGTCGTTTAATGCACCATTTGCAAGAAGAAAACCGGCAACTCCGTCAGCTTTCTTCAAATGCGAAAGCATATGCAGAATCCAGGCATAGTTAGCATTACTTTCCGGTGGTGTTACATAGTCTGTCCAACGAGCGTCATTTTTTAAATTGTCGTTATACCAGCCTTTAAGGTTAAATGGGGGATTTGCCATTATATAATTAAAATACAATCCCTTATGCAAGTCATGAGTGAATGAAGAATCAGCTTCATCACCAAGATTATGGCTAATTCCTCGAAGTGCAAGATTCATTTTTGCAAGACGATATGTTGCTGGTTCTTTTTCCTGACCATAAATATTGATGCCATTTAAGTTTCCCTGCTTTGACTTTACAAGTTCAGCACTCTGAATAAACATTCCTCCCGAACCACAGCAAGGGTCATATAAAGTGCCATCATAAGGCTCAATCATAGTTGCAATCAATTGAACCACGTCATGCGGTGTATAGAATTCTCCTTCTTCTTTTGTTGCATTTACTGCAAATTCTTTAAGAAAATATTCGTATACACGACCAATAAGATCCTTCTCTTCGCCAAATGCCTTATGGTTGATTTTGTTTACCTCATCAACAATTTTCTTTATATCATTGGCAGCTAGATTTCGTGCAATAAATGTTCCTTTAACAAAACACCCCTTTAATTGTGAATCTTCTTCCTCGAGTCTTTGCAAAGCAGTATCAAGTGCAACATTTAATCCCGGAGCCGGTGTATTAATGATTGTCGACCATCTTGCTTCTGGTGGTAAATTATATGTTCCATCTGCGAAAGTAGCATCATCAAAAAAGGCTGCTCTTATATTTTCATCTTCCGGGTCTAATCCCTGTTCTATCAGCGTTTGCTTTAACCTTTCAATTCCGTCTTCATACTTTTCTCCAATAAATCTTAAGAATACAAGTGTAAGCATCATATCTCTCTTTTCAAAGAATGAGCCTGAGTTACGTGCCGCACGTAGGTAATCCCTACAATTAAATAAAATACTATCTAAGTTCAATGCTTTTTCAACTGTTTTCTTCTTAGCCATATTACTTTTCTTCCCTTTCCTCATCTGGAACGAATTCCATAATGTCTTGTATCTCACAATGCAATACGTTACATACTTTTTCCAATACTTGTGTACTCACATGTTCATTCTTCCCTAGTTTTGCCAACGCATTTGTTGTAATTCCTGCCTGGTCTCTAAGGTCAACTTTCATCATATTTTCATCTATTAATCGTTTCCATAATTTATTGTATCTGATTGCCATTATTAATCCCTTTCATGACATCACAACTATTTATTACTTCTTTAGTATATCATTTGAATTATTCTATTTCAATCTCAAATTGATTTTTTCAATCTGTAGTATATTTGACCTGCTCCACCTATCCTAATAGAATAAGAGCAGAGGAATCATCTCCCTCTTCCCTTATTCCACAACCTATTTTCGGCCTTTACTTTATCAGCATTTCTAATAACACACTCATCGTAAATTCTCTGAAACTCCTCATAAAGCTCATCTCCGTCTAGTTTTATCCCCAGCCTTTTCATTACATCCGAGAACAACCTTATGCTTCCACTAACATCAGCAATATCAAATCCGAATATATCAGCCTTAACGGAATCACTGACATTCTCATAATCACCAAGTTCTGATATTTTCTTAACAATCCAACTTGCTTTGCCCACAGGCACAGTTTCTTTTGTTCCCCCAAATTCACTTTTACCCGTTATATTAGTTTGCTCCTTCTGCCCATTTCCATCATTATGAATATTGGCAGAATTCATTCCCGTTACATTTATATCCGGATAAACAACTGCTCCTGTTACTTTCTCAACCTCAGTCTCTTCTTCCATCCCCGGTATCTCAATTTCCCTATCACCAACAATCTCCTCATCCTCCGATACCACATAATATGCCGTATACAAATCCTCTTGCATAATACCTTCCACAAGCTGTATCTGCCTCTTAATTTCCCTTTTCTCCTGCTTCAACTCGTCCAGTTCTTCCTGCACTCCCACATGCCATATCTGATACTCGCGATACTGCTCATCCGTCTTAATCTTCCGTTTCCGGCTAGAACTTTCTCTGTATATCTCATGCTGTCTGTTCTCAATCTGCTGAATCTTTTCTTCCTGCTGACTTATGAAATCCACAAGCTCCACAACACTTTTGATGTCATTATTCACAAGCAGCAGATATTCATCCTGTAACTGATGAAACCTCTTCAAATCCTCTGTGTACTTTGCTCCACCAACTACAAAGCGCTTCTGCTCTACAATCCTTAACTGATACAGCTTTGCATAAAATCGTTTCTGGTATGGTGATAGTTTCTCCCTATGCAATCCTCTAATATCCGACGAATAAAAATAAGGCTTTGCCATCCAAGGCATATCCACATGATGTCTAAGCCTATCCTCTGCAAACATTTCATCCATCTTTGCCAGACTATGATAATATCGGAATCCCGGTGCCTGCACCTCCATCCACGCATCTTTCTTGAATACATATCCAAGTCTTTTCATCAGATATTTAAAATGCTCCACATTCCCGGCAGCATATGCACGCATCTTAGCATCTCTGAGAATTATCTCTTTCATTGACATTTCCTTTTCCCATTTGTCCCTGCTGATATTCTTTGGGTTTCTGCTGTACTCTGCCGGCATGACGGAAAGTCCCAGCTCATCACAATATTTATTTGTAATAGGCTGGAGATGATTTTTCCAATTGTTTTTAGGTGAATTGTATTTCTTACCGGTTGTCATGCTGACACTGTTCCAGATCAGATGCCCATGCATATGTTCCCTGTCAGTATGGACTGCATACACCGCCTCATAATCATCACCAAGCACATCCTTTGCGAAATGCTCGAGTACATACATTGCCTGCTCTGCTGTTACTTTTTCCTCCGGTGAAAACGATATAATCACATGATAGCCCTGCCTTTTACCTGTCTTATGAAATATATTCTTTGTCTCTTCCATCTGCTCAAATGCTGTATCCGGCAGGCAGTTAATACCGCCCACCAGTACACATTCTTCTGTCTTATCCGGATTCTGAATATATTCCAAAGCATTCTTCAGGTGCGATGCCGGATTTCTGCCTTCCGATTCCATGATATTCAGGATCTTTGTAATCGCCATATTTCCAGCACTGTTTTCTTTACATCATCCAGACCGCTCTGCAGTTTATCAATATCGCTGTAATATAACTTTCCCTGTGAATTGCCAAGCTTTACTGCCTGATTAATATTATTTGCAATACCGGCAATAACACGGATTACTCTTGCCCTGTCCTCTGGATAACTTGTATCTATATTGCCACCTGTCCGTATTAATTCTCTTATATAAACACTTGCTGTCATTCCTGTCCGTTTAAGTGCCTCTTTTAGAATATCCATATCTTTCTCCGACAGCTTCACAGATACCTTATAATCTTTCCTGTCAGACTTGTATCTTCTCTTTCCATCTGCCATGCGTTTCTCCCCTTTCGTAGTTTTCTAATGCTGTATCAAACCAATCTCTTTTTATCTGTACCATTGCTTTTCCAACCTTTCTTAAAAATGTGTTCATAGGTTTTGCAAGATGTGGAAAAGGTCGGACCTTTTCCCGAAAAAATATAAACGCATCAGCGTTTACACAGTTTTCCGTCTTGGCAGGAGCACCTGCACCCTGTATATAATATGTGGTGGTTAATATCCCACCACAATTACTGATATGGTGGCGTTTTTTGCCATCATTTTACTGTTTTAGTGGCGTTTTCCGCCACCACTTTTCCATTTTGATGGCACTTTCCGCCACCATGACTTTTTTCTCGCTTATCTGAGTGGTGGCGCTTTTTGCCCCCACTCGCTGGATTCACCTATTCAGTTGTCTCTTTCACCATTACATCTGCATCCAACATCACATTTTCTGCTATCTCAGCACCATCTTCCGACAATTCATTTGTTTCAGGCGGTATATCCACTTCATCCTGTTCACTTATCACAGAATCCCCAACTGCCGCTTCATAATCCATTTCTTCTACAACCTTGCTTCGGTTACGCTGTGGCTCATAATCCGGATTGTAATAATCTTCGTAACCATAGATTTTCTGTTCAAAGTACTTCCTTGGACATTTGCCCCGCATGGTGAAATAACCTTTTGCCTCAAGCTCTGCATTATATTCCTTTATAATCGCATATGCCTTTGTCATCCCGATACCAAGCATCTGGCTTATCTCACCTGCATCTATGAATGCTTCCTTTATACCCTTCATGCAGCTCCTCCTTTCATAAATTGTTATTTTAAATACGTTTTTTCACAAAGTCACTATCCTGTTCTTTATCTAATCCGCATTTCTAATTCGTGTTTATCTTAATATCCTTTTCAAAATTTGTCAATAAAATTTTTTGTAATTACGCACTTGCAATTCGTTTTTGCTTATGATAAAGTAATCTTACAATCATAAATAAGTCACTTACTGATACGTATTTCATTTATTATCAATCTTATACGCATCTTTACAACGGACTATTTCATATAAAGGAAGGTGGACAGAATGACTAATTCTCATTCCATTAAAATCACTATGTCTTCTCCAGAAGAAATCGGGAAGGCAATACAGAAACAGCGCAGAGCACAGAAGATTACTCAAAAAGAGTTTGCACAGCATCTTGGTAAATCAGAACGCACTATCCAGAAATATGAGTCTGGTGAAATACTAATGAAGATAGATGTTTTAAAACAGATTGCTAATGAATTAAATGTTCCATGGCAGGAGCTTTTATCTCCAGAAGATAATAATATTCCCAAAGATAATACGACTACTAAATATCCGGCATATGAATTCCACACTATGTCAGATGTTATCAACGCTCTCTTTGCCATAACTGAACTTACTGATTTTTCATTTGAGCTGACCAACACCAAACCTCCTGAAAATCCTGAATGGACTGCCGGGATCAAGGTTAATGGCAAAGGCAATGGAAAATATGATGCAGACTTCTGTCTCTTTATGGAAAACTGGATAGAAAAGAAGAATATGCTTCAGACAGGAAAAATTTCAAAAGAAAAGTTTGATTCATGGAAATCAGATATGTTAGCATATTATAAGGATTCCCGACTGGATAATGAAGCTGATTCAAAAACTGAATAATTGCAGGCTTACACCTTTAGTAAAGAAAAAGCTCCGGCACACTCCTTCTCGCAAAAGGAATAACCGAAGCTATGTAAGTGATTGACCCGAAGGCTTTATAATCACCCTGAACAAGTAGATTATATCATAGCCTTTGATGATTGCACAACAATTTTACAAAAAGGAGATGATATTTATGCCAGCTTACAAAGATGAAAAAACTGGTAAATGGTTCGCCAAGTTCTATTATACGAACTGGCAGGGAATCAAAAAACAGAAGTGGAAAAGAGGCTTTGCCACCAAAAAGGAAGCCTTAGGATTTGAAAGGGATTTTCTGGAAAAACAGTCTGCCAACCCTGACATGACATTTCAAAACCTTTATGAAATTTATATGGAGGATATGGTTGCAAGACTTAAGCAGTCAACTCTTCTGACAAAAAAGGCGGTACTACAGACGCATATTCTTCCATTCTTCGGTAGCAAGCCGATAAATGAAATCAAAGCCTCTGATGTACGAAGATGGCAGGCGAAGCTTATGAGTTCGCCGAATAATTACTCCCAGACCTATCTGAAAAAGATTAACACGGAGCTTAACAGCATCATCAATTACGCCAAGCGTTTCTATGACCTTAACACCAATCCCTGCAGCAAGGCAGGCACCATTGGAAAAGCAAAGGCTGAGGAAATGGATTACTGGACTTACGATGAATATATTGCTTTCCGTGAGGGTGTAAAAGACAAGTCGCTATCGTATATATGCTTTGAAGTCCTGTACTGGACTGGTATGCGAGAAGGTGAACTGCTTGCTCTATCACCTGTTGATATTGACCTTGATAACAAGACAATATCCATCAACAGAACATATCAGCGGATAGAAGGAAAAGATGTATTTACATCACCTAAGACAAGAAAAAGTAAGCGAAAGATTCCGATTCCGGATTTTCTCTGCCAGGAGCTATCAGACTATATCCAGTCAAGGTATATGCTTGACGCAGATGAAAGGCTGTTCCCGGTAACAAAATCATATCTCTCACACGAGATGATAAGAGGTTGCAAAAAAACAGGTGTAAAGAAGATACGAATCCACGATATCAGGCATTCGCACGCCAGCTTACTTATTAATCAGGGCTGTGATGCGCTGATGTTAGCAGACAGGCTCGGACACGAGAAAGTATCCACAACACTTAACACATACTCTCATCTGTTTCCACATAAACAGCAGGAGCTTGTGCATAGTCTGGAATCATTGCAGGCGACAGATTCGCCAACACCTGAACCACCATCTGATAACCCTCTGCTTAAAGCAGCAGGTATCACATGTGAAGTGTCTCAGACTCAAGACAACGGCTCAGATGTAACAATCCGACCTCAGTTTGGACCTGCGTTAGTACCACCAAATACCGCATCAGGGAAAATCATCCAGATGCCACAAAGAAAGATCATATAAAAGAAACCCAGCAGTCATCAGGGTTTCTTGCTATTAAAGTTAATGACAACCAACTGAAAACGATAGAAAAAGAGTAGTTGCTATTAGTAGCAAATTAGTAGCAGAGCAAAAGAAAAAGTCTCGGAATCCGCTTGTTTAGCGGATTCCAAGACTTGTGGCTCTTATTCAAACTCGGCAAGTCCATAATTATTCTTAAATATTTTTGTTTAAGTTTTATATCTTTTCTGCCGATATTTTATCTCAATTACATATATTATTTTGGCTTGCTGATTTTCTGTTGCCAAATTGTTGCTATTAAATTGATTATAACCATGTTTCTCTTTAAAAGCAACTACTATGTAAATTTTTCCACGCCTCTTGTAATTCTTCTTTATTTGTTTCATACCAATCTTTTATTTCAGTGACCATTTGGTATGTCCATTTCTTCTTACCATCTTTATATAAGTTCCCATCACTCATTTTAAATACTGCTGAAAACTCATTACAACTTACATGAAAATGTGGTGGGTGATATTCAAATTCATTGGCACGTACCTCAACAAGGTACTTTCTTCCAATTCTCCATGTCTTTATTTCTGGCTCACGCTTCCACCACTCTAAAGAATATATATTATCAATATTATACGTACTCTCTGTATCGTTATATTCAACACAAAGAGGAAGTTTCATACAAGAATATGCTGGATGAATAAACGATATTATAATTCCCTCGTTTTCTATTGCATTTGTAAAACAATTTCTCTCTTCAAAATATTCTCTATACTCTTCATCAAATTGATACTCTTTTACCTTTAAATCAGAAGCAGAATCGGCACCATAAAAAGGTTCTTCGTAAGCAATCTTCATTAACTGCATTTGTAACTGTGCAATTTCTGATGAACGTTCATTCCTCTTTTTAGGTATATTCGTCAGGCATACCCCTTTACAGATTTCTGATTGCCAAAATGTATCCTTCTTCCATATGATATTTTCATTTTTGTCTTTTATTTTATTTAAAATAGGAAAAGTATAATTTCTAAGAGATTCAAAAAAATCTTCTACACTCGCAAATTGTCCTCTCAATGAATATTCATTCAAATAATAATCCATTTTCTTTCGTAGACTCCTTTTCCTACAATCCAAACATTCTATTCAAGTCAATTTCAAACTGATCAAACAAATCATCTATATCCATGTCTTCATTGGTTCCTACTATTTTTCCATATTCTTTAAATATAATTGGATTGCACTGTGTCTCATATTGTTCATTCATTGCAAAAAAATTAACAGAAATATCTTCTTGGTTCATACTTCCATTGGCAACGCCTACTCTTAATCCATTAAAGATATGATCACTATGTGTTTCAATGAATAATTGACGACCTGATTGACTAACAAAATACAAAAATTCACATAATTTTGACTGAGCTTTTGGATGCAAATGAATTTCTGGATTTTCTATAATTATAACAGAATCACTTTCCGCACCCAGACACAAAATTATAATACTTATTAAATAACTAATTCCAGACCCAACATTTACCGGTCTGCAATACAACGCTTCGGAGACTGCATTAGCGGGATTATTGTTATATTTTACCTGTAGATAATTTGTTTTTTTTAAATCACTTATATACAATGTAGTACCTATAATATCATTCAACCAATAATTTACTTGATCCAATAAAGTATTAGTAAAATCTGTATCCTTTACAACAAGATTATCATCAACTATCATACCCTCGTTTTGTAATAAATAGGCTAATGCGTACTCTCCATCTATTCCAAAGTCACTATCATTTAACATATTTTTAGCATATATGTCATTGACACCCATTCGATGACAAGACAAATAATGAAATCCAAAATCCTCCAATAACAAATCTGATTGTTCTGGATCATCACATTCTCCATCCAATAAAAGTTCTGTCACAGATATATCATCCGAAGATGTACATACTTTATATGCCTCATTTTCCTTGTCCTCAACAAATTCTACCCAAGCTGGCTTCGTTTTGCCCTTTTCTAATATTTCAATCTTTATTGAGGAATTTGACATATAATAATTTCTTACTTCTCTAAAATCTCCTATGGAAATATATTTCCCATTAAGACTCCTTTGAGTCAATGCTAATAATGCATGTAAAAATGTGGATTTTCCAGATGAATTTGTTCCCACAAACAAATTTAATTTTGAACATTCAACACTCAAATCTTTGATAGATTTTAAGGCCAGAATATGAACTTTATCAATCATCGCTTATCTCCTTACATAATTTTTCCATCAATTGAAATCTTCCATATACTTTCATAGTATTATCCCTACTATTTCCGATATAATACAAAAACTCTTCACTACTTATTACAGTTTTTATTTTCTCTAACAGTTCTTCTCTTGATACTGCAATATTATTCTTTGGTAATAATGTCATAAAATATAGTGTAGTTTCAAAAATATTCATATTAATTGGTTTTGATTCATTGTTTTCTTTTCTAAATGCACCTTTTCCTAAAATATCTCTTGCCATTTCTAAACTCTTTATAGTAACTTGTCTAATTTCTTCTAATTCTTCCAATGATGACTGATTTAACTTTGTCAATGTAGTTTCTATCAAATCGTCCAGATTGCCTGTATATTCATATTTTTTTCCATCTTTAAATAACAAGTCATTAAAAAACAAATAAAATGCTAAAAATCTTGTAACTAAATAAGAGCCTTTCATCCTTTGATCTTTTTTATACTCAATACGTGTAGCTTGCAAAAATTCCTGTGATGCAACTACTTCAGTTATCATATTTAACCCTCTGCCATGATACAGAGCATTTCTAATTTCTTGCTTATTTAATTTTGTTCCACCCCTATTAACTCTATCAAAAATATCAAATAATATTTTGTCCGGCGTAGGTGGTAAAATCACATGTGAATATACTTGATAATCTTCCAACTGAGACTGATATATTCCCAATTCATCTACTAAATTCTTGAATTTTTTTCCATTCAAAAATTTCAATATCTTTAATGATTTTAATGGAAAACCATCACTTAAAAAATCAAATAATGTTGATAATCTTTGCTTTCCGTCAACCACTACATATGTAGAATTATTCTGCTGTTTGAAATAAAATATTGGTAATGGTAAGCCCATTAAAATACTTTCTATCAATTCACACTTCTGTTTAGGACCCCAAACTTCATTTCTTTGAAAATCAACTTCTAATATCAATTGATTTTTCTTATATTTCCTGTAAAGTTCATATATTGAAAAATCCTTTTTCGTTACCCTAACAGACTCAAAAATTGGCTTTTCCTCATCTCCAAAGTACTCTAACTCATTTAATTCTTCTTCATTTTCCAATAAAACTTCATCTTCTATTGACATTTGACTCATCCCTGCCTTCCTATTTTATATTAAAAAACACAATGTATCAGAGCACCCGAATCGTTATCATCTCATCAAGTCCAATCTCTCCAATATCACATTCTTCTTTTCCACGAAGATATGTCTGCATATGGTAAAACATCATACACTCCCTAAGGTATTTCAACAACTCTTGTGTCCGACGTTTATATCCATATGCTTTTAATAATGTCCGTAGTTTCATTCTCACATAATCTTGTCCGTCCAAATAAAGAATCTGCACTCGTTTCATTTTGAAAAATAAATCAATATCAAAATAATCCGTAATGAAGGCTTCTTCTTCCACATCCTTACCAAAAGAATGAAAATCTTTCTGAATAGCTGGAAACTCCTTATCTATTTCTGGTTTGTCGCACAAATAATCTGTCCAATAATGCACATCCAAATATAATTGACGCAAATTTGTTCGATAATATGGACTTAAATATTGATTATCTTCTTTCCAAATTTTTTCCAACATGATACTCGCTGTCTTAGTTCCCATGTCCAGACTATGTATGATACAAGCAAGATCAAATGAATCATAATATAACTCTATCAATTTTATCCCCCTTCACACCATTACATTGTCTACAAAGTATCTGCAAATTCTCTGCCACAGTTTTTCCACCTTTATTCATTGGTATCACGTGGTCTACCTGAAAGAAAATACGGTCTTTGCCTTTTGCTCCACAACAAGCACAGGTATAATTTCCATCTGTATCTTTTGACTTAGCAAATGCTGTATCTCGAAGATTTTTTTCCAGTTCCGGATTTACCTTTCCAATCTCAAACAATGGTAAATCCTCCAGCTTTCTAATACCTCGCTGCACGTTTTCTTCTTCATCATAAATATGCGGATTAGACAGTTTTGTTAACTCTATATCCAGTTGCCTCCAGAAATACAATTTTCGTCCAAAAAACAGTTTTAACAAATTATCATCACTATTTTCCCATAAGGCATTTACATATTCTGTTTTCTGTCTCTGCCCCATATCCTCATCCCAAATATGTTTTGCAATCGCAGCGACATCTAACTTGCTTCTGTCTATATCATCAAATGAATAGAACTGAGGAGAAGTTTCGTACTGGGCATAATACTTTAAAATTCGTATCACATCTTTTTCTTCATATGGCGGTATCATTTCTCCTAAGAAAAACGTGTTTCTACATTGCTCAGCCATTTCCTCAAGCAATTCTTCTGTCGGATATTCTTCTTCACACTGAAAACTTTGGAACAGACTTGGTAAGCCTTTCATCAATTCTTCATATGCTTTTTTCGTACTGTCATATACCATCACTTGATAGGAAGAATCCACTCCATTTTCTTCCAAATAGGTAAACGCATACATTCCAATCGGAATTCTTTGTACAAATGGTACTTTTTCTAATACTGTGGTATCTACAGAATCGTCAAGCACAGAAGCAAACTCTTCTATTTTAGAAATCGCTATCATGCGTAATTCATGCTTCATATGCTCTGTTGAATTATCTGTAAATTCATTATTTCCACTGAACAGACTGTCTGGATTTACCCACGCAATATGTTCATTCCAATTATCTACAAAAGAAACTATATATGCTGAAGAAGTTCCGCCAGCAGCTTCTCCTCTAAGTGCCCGTCCTATCATCTGTGTCATAAGGATTGTAGAAACAGTTGGTCTTGCTAAAAATACTGTTTTGGTTTGTGGCAAGTCCACTCCCTCTGTCAAAATATTTACATTCACAAGTACCTTTACTTTTCCTTCTCTATATTCTTCTAATTTCCTCTCGTTGTCTTCTTTGCTGATTCTCACTCCTGTCACAGAATCTTTTACATCAGACACAATGAACTCCGACTTTATTCCCTCTTTATTAAACAACGCACTTAGATGAATTGCATGAACTACATTGATTGCAAATACTATAGTCTGTCCATACTCTTTCTCTTTTGCCTTGTATGTCTGGACAATCAGCTTGTTTCGTGCTGCACTATCTGCCATTTGTCCTGCTACATCTTCCGGCAATACGTCCAATCGTTGGATACTCTCCCAACCATTCAAACCTAATGATTCTCCATACATTTCATCTGTGTAATAACTTTCAAAAATAGGTTTTGATAAAATACGTCGATTTATCAACTCTTTTAACCCTATCTGATATGTAATACCTATGTTTCCATGAACCGCCTTTCCACCTTGTAAACCGTCCTCATAAATTTTTGCCAAAAGTCCCTGTTCCCCATCAGCAGTACGGAATGGTGTAGCAGTCAATCCAATCAATTTTACATTTGATACCTTTGTTTTTACATAATCAATTACTTTTCGATAAGTTTTGGCAGTAGAATGGTGTGCTTCGTCTACAATTAAAAAGATTTCCTTTTCGCCCTCGATCCATACATCTAAGCACTGTAAATTTCTACCTATGCTATCCTTGCTCATAATCAACAAATTGTCCGTGGGTTGAATATCAATAGTTCTATCATGGGTAGATGCCCCAGATATAATCCTATACTGGAAGGACGGAATATGTGGTATTACCTCTGAATACGCAAACTTCTGAAAAGATTCTGCTGCTTGGTCAAGTAACATCTGACGATGTGCAATCCACAATATTTTCTTTTTCTGGTCCAGTGCATTTCTTAAAAGCCACATAGAAGCTGTGTACGTTTTTCCTCCACCAGTAGGAAGTACAATCATGGTGCTATACTTCGCATTTTTATTCATAATATCGAGATTTTCCATTGCACATTTTTGATGTTCATATGGTATTCTCGCATTTGCTCCCTTTTTAGGAAACACTTTTCCAAACGATTTCACTTCTATGTAATCTTTTTCCATCATTCGTAACCTCTAAATTTATTATATTTTACGCATTTACCATTCGTTGCCTTTTCTGTGCTTCAATCAAGGTATCTCGTAAATCGGTCTCTATCTCTATCATTTTCACTTCAATATCGAATTGTCTGATACATTTCGCAAGAACAGATGTACCTTTTAATTTTTTTATCTCATCTTCATCACATACTACAATAATTTTTCTGTATATCTTTCCCTCAATTTTTTCAAGGAGAAGCATTTTCAGAATATCATTTGCAATCTTATTATCTTGAGCTTTCTTGGGTTTTCCAATATGTGCATAAATTTCTCCAATTATCCCATCCGCTTTAGAATAAAAATCGGGTTGCATGAATGTATTGCCTACAAAGATTTTTGCATTTTCTACCAACTCCACGCCCAACCAGTCATTTACCTTCTGAAAAATAATCTGCTCTGCCATTTGTTGCTCAATAGAACTTGATTTTTCTTCTTTTCCCATGACAACCCTCCTCAAAATTGTAATGAATACATAAATAGTTTACCACATACATTTCTATAATTCCATTATAATACGCCATAAAATCGTAAATAGGGCAGTCATCAGACCGCCCTCCAATCTACGCATATACAATTTCTTTCAACACTGCTTCCTCCGCACTATGCTGGATATTATTACACATTCCAACCCACAACATCTGATTTTCTACCTTCAACTGTTCTGTCATTCCCTGCTTTTCTTTCATCTGCTCCACCAGTCTGTCCATCATCTGATTACACTCTTCGTCAATCTGATGCAAATGTTTATTTAACTTTCCAGCAAGCACCAGCTCCAGATATAGTCCTTTCCGATGCTCCTTTAAATACGTCTTTCGCAACATTCCATACTTCCCAATCGGATACTCTGTCTCTTCCGGGAGATACAGGTCTGGATAATACAGACCGTCCTCTCCTAAAGTATAACTGATTCCATTTTCTCCCATAATGTGTTTCTCCATGATTGTCCTCCTATCTTGCTCC
>ERZ773264.1253-NODE-1253-length-31157-cov-4.721690_pt1 | contig 31157 bp, 27 predicted proteins | sample MGYA00511910_ERZ773264 | MGnify/ENA primary metagenome ERZ773264 (study PRJEB29015, sample SAMEA2737739) | human gut metagenome | biome: human gut; feature: human-associated habitat; material: faeces | place: China | collected 2012 ...
GTAGGTGATATTAGCCGCTTTAACAATCCGAAGGAACTGCAGAAACTTGCAGGATTGGCATTGGTTGAAAATAGTTCGGGAAAGCACAAGGGCGAGACAACAATAAGCAGACGAGGTCGAAAGAGACTCAGATATCTGCTCTTTGAGGTTGCAATGTCACTTGTGTCGAAGAACCAGAAGTTCAGGGAACTCCATAATTATTACACAACCAGAAGACTAAATCCATTGAAGAAAATGCAGTCACTTATGGCAATTGCAGCTAAGCTGATACGAGTCTTTTATGCCATTCTGACGAAAGGTGTGGATTATGATCCGAAAAAGATGGTCAGTGACATCAAGAGACCAGCAGTTTATCTACAGGCTGCGTAAGAAAGATAAGTAACTGTAATGGAGGCTGTCATGTGGACAGCCACTGAATCAAGCGGAATGTAACAGATAACGTCCACTGATCACAGTGCTGGAACAGGAAGCGAGTCAGTAATCAATAATACAAAGAATGAGCCAGTAGTCGGCAGAAATCATCACCAAGGGGCATGACCCCGTAAAGGAGCATAGCTGACACCCTGGTTATGGGTAGGCAGAACGAAGGAAGTTAGGACCTCTGGAGACAGAGATGATCCTGGTGGATATAGGAGGTTAGCTGCCATAGAGGGAAGGGCATACGCAAGACCAGTAAAGCGAAAATCAATGACGTTTTATTTCGTATACCATTCAACCGCTATTTCAGTACCTGATACATCGAAATGCTCATAGCTGTGGCTTATTCACTGAGATATGAAAGGTTGAAAAACCTTGAATTTTCAATAAAAAACACTTGATTATATGAGGAGGAGATCTGTATGCGACTGGAAGAACATCCTGTCCTGGATTTTGACCGGGGAGAAGAGGTCGTTTTTTACTATAACGGTCAGCCCATCACCGGCTTTACCCACGAAACCATCGCCGCCGCCCTGCATGCGGCTGGCATCCGCACACTGGGACACAGTCCCCATCTGCACCGTCCAAGAGGTCTTTTTTGTGCCATCGGCAACTGTTCCTCTTGTTTCATGACTGTAGACGGTGAGCCAAATGTCCGCGTCTGCGTGACCCGCGTAAAGGCCGGCATGAAAGTGGAAGAACAGCACGGAAAGGGGGTTGTCCTATGATCAAACAGACCGAAATTCTCGTCATCGGAGGCGGACCGGCGGGTCTCTCTGCTGCCTGTGCCGCCGCCGAGCTGGGAGCCAGCGTCCTCTTATGTGAGCGCGATTACCTCCCCGGCGGTCAGTTAGTCAAACAGACGCACAAATTTTTTGGTTCCGAAAAACAATATGCCGGAGAACGCGGCATCCACATCGGAAACCTGCTGATAGAAAAAGCGAAACACCATCCAAATATTGAAATTTTGACAGAAGCAACCGTGCTGGGAATCTATGAGGACGGCATCGTTACTGTTTTTTATCACGGAAAACACATGAAAATCCGCCCATCCAAAATCATTCTCGCCACCGGCGCTTCTGAAAAGTTTCTGGAATTTCCCGGCAATGATCTTCCCGGTATCTACGGTGCCGGTGCCGTGCAGACCCTCATGAATGTCGCCGGCGTCAAACCGGCTGAACGTGTTTTAATGGTCGGTGCAGGCAATATCGGTCTGATTGTCTCCTATCAGCTAATGCAGGCAGGGGTTGAGGTTGCCGGCATTATTGAAGCCGCCCCAAAAATCGGCGGTTATCTGGTCCATGCCTCGAAAATCCGCCGCGCCGGTGTTCCTATCCGGACTGGTTATACGATCGAAAAAGCGTATGGAACTGATGCCCTTGAGGGCGTTGTCATCGTACAGGTTGACTCCCAGTTCCAGCCTGTCCCCGGCACGGAAGAGACGATTCCCTGCGATACGCTCTGTCTGGCAGTCGGACTGGCTCCGCTGACCGAGCTTTGCTGGCAGGCTGGCTGTGATATGGCATTTATCCGCGAATTATCCGGGCATATCCCGCTGACCGATGAAAACCTGGAAACCTCGGTTCCGGGCGTCTATGCAGCCGGCGATGTTTCCGGAATCGAAGAAGCCTCTTCCGCTATGGTGGAAGGCCGTCTCGCCGGATGTGCCGCTGCCGAAAGCCTCGGCTATGAGCCTGTCCGGGCGGCAGCCGAAAAGGAAGCTGCCCGTTCGGAGCTTTCTGAACTGCGCTCCGGTCCTGCCGGTGCCAGAATTTTAAGCGGTCTGGAAAAAGCCCGTAAACTTCGCCTGGAGCATGACATATGCAGGAAAGGAGGCGCATCCGTATGTTAATTCAGACAGGAATCCCGGATAAAGAAGCCATTGAAGCAGTTACGCCGGATGAAACACGTTTTTTAAAGGGCGCCGTTGCCATCGCAGAGTGTTTTCAGAAAATCCCCTGCAATCCCTGTACAAAGGCCTGTGTAAAAAAAGCAATCCACATTGAGCCAGATATCAACGAGACACCCGAAATTGATTTTGATGTCTGCAATGGCTGCGGTGCCTGTATGCTGAAGTGCCCGGGTCTTGCCATTTTCATCGTTGATAAAACATACAGCCCGACCGAAGCCCTCGTAAAGCTTCCGTTTGAATTTCTGCCGCTTCCTAAAAAAGGAGAGCTTGCCTGCGGTCTGAACCGCTCCGGCGAAGCACTCGGCTGGTTCCCGGTCGTACAGATCATCCAGGGCGGCGCTAAAAATAAAACCAACATTGTCTGTCTGGCGGTTCCGAAGGAACTTGCCATGGACGTTCGGGCAATCAAAGTAGGGGGGTATCAAAATGGATGATAAAAACACAATCCTCTGCCGATGTGAAGATTTAACCCGCGAGGACATTTTAAAATGTATTCAGGATGGTTACCGCACCATCGACGAAATTAAACGTGTAACCCGTGCTGGAATGGGTCCCTGTCAGGGACGTACCTGCCGGATGTTGATCGCACAGGAACTCTCTTCCTATTATAAACTTCCTCTGGAAGAGGTCCTGATGCCAACCTTCCGCCCTCCTGTCAAACCTATCAGCATGGGCGCTCTGGCAGACGCCTGGGAAGAAACCGTCCAGGACGGGGATGAAGGTTCTTACGGATCCTACGATCCATCTGCTACAAAAGGAGGTGGCTGCGAATGAAAAAAGCCTACGATGTCATCATTATCGGCGGAGGCATTATTGGATGTGCCACCGCATTTGAACTCGCCAAGCGTGGAATCACAGACATCCTCCTGATTGAGAAACGCTTTCTGACCTCCGGCGCAACGGGCCGCTGCGGCGCCGGTATCCGCCAGCAGTGGGGATCCGAGCTGAACGCGCGGATCGCTCTGGAAAGTACCCATATCTTTGAACATCTGGAAGAATATACCGGCTATACGCGCAGCTGCGGTCTCCATCAGGGCGGCTATCTTCTGGTTGCTTATACAGAAAAAGAATGGGCACAATTTCAGGAAAACCTCAAAGTCCAGCATAAGCTCGGCATTGATTCCCGCGCCGTCGATTTAAAAGAAGCAAAAGAGATTGTTCCATACCTGAATACCGACGGTATGTTTGGCGCTACCTTCTGCCAGAAGGATGGTCACGCAGATCCGTTCCAGTGTACACAGGCCTACGCACAGGGTGCCAAACGGATGGGTGTTGAATTTCTGACCTACACCGAGGTCACCGGGCTTCAAACGAAAGCCGGACGCATCCACGCCGTTGAGACAACAAACGGAACCTTTGAAGCCAGAACCGTCATCAACTGTGCCAACGTCCATGCGCCAGAGCTGGCTAAAATGGTTGGTGAGGATATTCCTGTTACCTCGGAACGCCATCAGGCGCTGGTAACCGAGCCGGTTGCACCTCTCATCGACTGCATGGTCATGTCCTTCCACCGTTCCTATTATGTCCAGCAGACACCGCATGGAAGCTTCGTCATGGGCATCGGCCCCCACGAAGCCCCCAGCTACAATTTCAATTCTTCCTGGCAGTTTCTGGAAAAGAACTGCGCTGTCATGTGTGAAGCACTTCCGATTCTGCGGAAACTGAAAGTGGTCCGCCAGTGGGCTGGACAGTACGATTTAAGCCCGGACTGCAACCCTGTCATCGACGAGGCGGCTGAGGCAAAAGGATTTTACAGCGTCTGTGGGTTCTCTGGTCACGGTTTCATGGTCTCCCCCCGCATCGCCATTCTCATGGCAAACCATCTCGCCGGGCAGGAGGACAGCATGGATATCAAGTTATTCAGCAAAGAACGCTACAAAACCGGCAAGCTCCTCCTGGAGCCGGCGGTTGTATAGATATAGCATAAACGCAAAAATCGGCAGTAAACGAACCAATTTTCGTTTACTGCCGATGCTTTTACGCCTCTTTCGTCCCTTTATTCTTTCGATCCAGAATAACCAGAACCACAATCAGCGCTGCGAATCCCACGCCGGTTCCCACCCAGCCATTGGCGGTAATTCCGGCCGCCAGATAACCGAGGAAACAGCACGCCGCTACGCACAGCACATACGGGATCTGGGTCGATACGTGGTTGATGTGGTGGCACTGGGCGCCAGCCGACGCAAGGATGGTCGTATCCGAGATCGGGGAAACATGGTCGCCGCAGACCGCACCTGCCAGAATCGAAGCCGTCACGATTGTAAGGCTGTTCATATTTTCAGCGCCAACCACCGCAAATGCAATCGGAAGCAGAATACCGAAGGTACCCCAGGACGTACCGGTCGAGAACGCCAGCCCCGCCGCGATGACGAACATCAGGGCCGGCATCAGGGAGCCGACCAGCGCATTGCCGCCCACTACCTCTTTGACATAGCCGCCGATGTTTAAGTAATCCGCACTGCAGATACCAGACAGAGTCCAGGCAAGGCACAGAATCATGATCGCCGGGATCATCGCCTTGACGCCGATCGTGAAGGATTCACAGAACTCATTGAACCGGATGACACGGCGGATCATGTAAAATACAAAGATAAACACCAGTGTGAAGAAAGAACCAAGCACCAGGCTCAGTGCCGAATCACAGTTGGCGAACGCCTCAACCAGACCAACGCCGTCCAGGATGCCACCTGTATACAACATACCGCTGACGCAGAACGCAATCAGAACCAGGATCGGAAGAATCAGATCGATAACCTTTCCGTTGCCGGAGATCTCCATCGCCTCCGCCTCGACCGTCGTCTCTTTTCCGGTCTTTTTCACCTGTTCTTCATAGCGTTTCATCGCCGCGAAATCAAAATCGCCTGCTACCAAAAAGAGCATGAAGCAGATCGTGAGAAGCGCATACAGATTAAACGGAATCGTGTGAAGGAACAGGCTGAAGCCATCCACCCCGCTGTCTTCCGGAAGCGAAGAACCGACCGCTGCCGCCCAGCTTGAGATCGGCGCGATGATACAGATCGGCGCCGCCGTCGCATCGATGATGTAGGCTAACTTCGCACGTGTGATCTTGTGCTTGTCCGTCACCGGACGCATAACCGTGCCGACGGTCAGGCAGTTAAAATAGTCATCCACGAAAATCAGCATTCCGAGGAACATGGTTGCAAACAGTGCGCCCTTCTTCGTGCGGATCGCGTGGGACGCCCACTCACCATAAGCCTTCGACGCACCAGACTTTGTGATCAGTGCTACCACGATGCCGAGAAATGCCAGGAAAAGCAGAATGTTGACATTGCCCCCGATCTTCTCGCCCATGATCGCGATCATTGTTTCCACCGCATGAAGCGGATTTGGACCCGTAAATAAAAACGCGCCCGACATAATACCTATCAGCAGAGACAGGTACACCTCTTTCGTAATCAATGCAAGCGCAATGGCTACGATAGGCGGTATTAAAGAAAAAATCGTACCGCTCATAATTACCCCCTTATGGATTATCTGTACACATTCGGGCAAATTCCGCCCGTTTTTGAGCATACTGTATCTACATAATAAATGCCCCCGGGCACTTTGTCCAGCGTCCGGGGACATTTTTTCATATTTTCTCTCTTTTTACTTTCTTTTCCTACTTTTTACTCTGTTTTCTCCAGCTCTGCCAGTTCCAGAGCTGTCGCCTCGTATTTGGCAAGAATGACATTCTGAATCATGTCTCTGGTTCCCGAATTAATCGGGTGGGCAATATCCCGATATTCTCCATCCGCAGCCTTACGGCTCGGCATAGCAATAAAAAGTCCCTTCTCTCCCTCAATAACCTTGATATCATGAACCACAAATTCATTGTCAAGTGTGATGGATACGATGGCTTTCATCTTACCTTCCTTCTCTATCCGCCGCACTCTTACGTCTGTAATCTGCATACCCATTTACCCCTTCCGTCTGTTCTTTGATGTACCCTATAATGTAAACCGCTCGTTCTTCTCAATGACAATCTTTACATCTTCCGGCGTACCGATGTGCGTCGTGTTGGCACGGATCGTATCACGGCTCTCTACAATACAATTCTCAATCACTGTATTGTCCCCGATGTAAACATCATTTAAAATAACAGAATTCCGGATGATACAGTTATTGCCTACATATACCTTCTTAAACAGAACCGAGTTCTCCACCGTACCATTTAAGATACAGCCGCTGGATACCAGGCTGTTCTTGACATTTGCACCCGGATTGTATTTTGCCGGCGGAAGATCATCTACCTTGGAGTAGATCTCCGGGTATTCCTTGAAGAAATAGTGGCGTACATCCGGTTTTAGGAAATCCATGTTCGTCTTGTAGTACGAATCAACCGAAGCGATGTTGCTCCAGTAAGTTCCTAACTTATACGCGTAAATGCGTTTGAGGTTCTTATATCTGACTAAAATATCGGTAACAAAATCATACCGATCCTCTGCTGCACAGCGCTCCAGAAGTTCGATGAGCTGACGGCGGCGGATTACATAGATACCGCAGGAGATCATGCTGGAGGTCGCCAGCATCGGTTTTTCCTCAAAATCTGTGATACGTCCGTCATCGTTTAACTTCACCAGACCGAAGCGGGTAACGTCCTCCTCCGGAGGCATCTCCTTGCATACTACTGTAATATCCGCTTTCTTTTCAATATGATACTCCAGTACCTTGCCGTAATCCAATTTATAGACACAGTCGCCGCCTGCAATGACCACATACGGCTCATGACTTTTCTTTAAGAAATCGAGGTTCTGATACAGCGCATCTGCGGTACCGCGGTACCAGTCGCTGCTCTCTGCCGTGATCGTCGGTGTGAATACATACATGCCGCCCTGCTTACGTCCGAAATCCCACCACTTGGAAGAACTCAAGTGCTCATTCAGGGAACGGGAGTTGTACTGCGTCAGTACCGCCACACTCTGGATGTGGGAATTGCTCATATTGCTCAGAGCAAAATCGACACTGCGGTAGCTGCCTGCGATAGGCATCGCTGCGATGGCTCTCTTATTGGATAATTCTCTCATTCTCTTGCTGTTGCCGCCAGCTAAAACAATCCCGATCGCTCTCATTGTATTCCACCTGCCTTTATGATATAATCGCCGCTCTCCAGCTCGCCGCCGTGATAATCTTCTGCCGTCGTCACGCCGGAAATCGCTGTGTTCCGTCCTATCTTCACTCCATCCGGTATCACGGAGCGCTCTCCGATCGTTACCAGATCGAACTGATATACCTTCTTGTCGTACTTGCTCTCGGCATATTCTCCGACGCCGACCTCGGCATTCTCACCGATGGTAACGTCCTCCGCCACGATCGCCTTATCCACAACCGTGCTAGCGCCGATCGTCGTGCCCTTCATGATGATCGAATCACGGATCACCGCACCTTCTCCGATCGTAACGCCTGCTCCGATGACCGAGTTAATGACTTCGCCGTATACCTCGGTGCCCTCGCCGATGATACTGCGCTCTATCTTGGACTGCTCCGATATAAATTGTGGGGGAATAATATCGCTCTTCGTGTAAATCTTCCAGTATTCTTCATACAGGTTGAACTCCGGAATGATGTCGATCAGTTCCATGTTTGCCTCCCAGTAGGAGCCAAGGGTTCCGACATCTTTCCAGTAGCCGTTGTACTCGTATGCGAAGATACGTTTTCCAGCTGCATGGCAATACGGGATAATGTGCTTTCCAAAGTCACATCCAGGCTCGTCCGAGAGCTTGATGAGCGCTTCCTTGAGCACCTTCCAGCTGAATATGTAAATACCCATGGAAGCTAAATTGCTGCGCGGATTCGCCGGTTTCTCCTCAAACTCCGTAATGCGGTTGTTGTCATCGGTTATAACGATACCGAAACGGCTTGCCTCCTCCATCGGAACCTGCATCGCCGCGATCGTCACATCCGCATTGTTTGCTTTGTGGTATTCCAGCATTACCTCGTAGTCCATCTTGTAGATGTGGTCGCCGGACAAAATCAGCACATACTCTGGATTGTACGTTTCCATGTATTCCAGGTTCTGGTAGATCGCGTTCGCCGTACCGGTGTACCAATCGCTTCCTTTGCTCCGCTCATACGGCGGAAGTACCGTCACACCACCTACGTTGCGGTCCAGATCCCACGGAATACCGATTCCAATATGTGCATTCAGCCGCAGCGGCTGATACTGGGTCAGAACGCCTACCGTGTCCACTCCCGAATTGATACAGTTACTTAACGGAAAATCGATGATTCGATACTTTCCTCCGAAAGAAACCGCAGGTTTTGCTACTTTTTGAGTTAAGACACCCAGACGACTGCCCTGTCCGCCTGCCAACAGCATAGCTATCATTTCCTTTTTAATCACGATATCACCCCTCGATGCTCACATATAATGTGTATTTTAAACCTGTTTTTATTATAACATACTTCACGAAAATAGTGAACAAATTTTTAATAGAATTTGTCCCAATTTTGTACATTTTCCGACATTTTTCATTCCTTTTACATAATATTTTCGTAATTCCGGGATGTGGAATCTACCTTTGATTTTCCCATGGATAACCCCGCGCTTCGCTTGGATATGCAGATGCAGTATTAAGTTCCCGTCATTTTGCTGCCCAGTGAAAAAGACTGATAATTTTTTCCTTCTATCCCCCCAGATTTTCCCTCCGTCCCTTGAATCTACAAGGAAAATACAGTATAATGAAAGTTAAACACGGTCTGCACACTGCAGGGCAGTCCGCATGAGAAAGTTTATTTTGCAAAATAAGGAGTTTACTGAGATGAATTTAACCACTGTAAGAGAAATTTACCGTTCCAGAGAGACGTATCTGGACAAAGAAGTTCAGATCGGCGGCTGGGTACGAAGCGTGCGCGGTTCCAAGAACTTTGGCTTCATCGTTGTGAGCGATGGCAGCTACTTTGAGACGCTTCAGGTTGTTTACCATGATACAATGCCGAACTTTGCGGAGATCTCCAAGTTAAACGTAGGCGCATCCATTATCGTAAAAGGTACCCTGGTTGCGACCCCGGAGGCAAAGCAGCCGTTCGAGATTCAGGCGACCGAGGTAGCCGTTGAGGGACCGTCCGCTTCGGATTATCCGCTTCAGAAAAAACGCCACAGCCTTGAGTATCTGCGTACCATCTCCCACCTGCGTCCGAGAACCAACACCTTCCAGGCTGTGTTCCGTGTACGTTCCCTGGCAGCTTACGCGATCCATCAGTATTTCCAGGAGCGCGATTTCGTGTATGTCCACACTCCACTGATTACCGCAAGTGACTGCGAGGGCGCCGGTGAGATGTTCCAGGTTACCACGATGGATCTGAACAATGTTCCGAAAAAGGACGACGGCACGGTTGACTACTCCCAGGATTTCTTCGGAAAACCAACTAACTTAACTGTCAGCGGTCAGTTAAACGGCGAGACCTACGCGATGGCATTCCGCAATATCTACACCTTCGGACCGACCTTCCGCGCAGAGAACTCCAACACGACCCGTCATGCAGCTGAGTTCTGGATGATCGAGCCGGAGATGGCATTTGCGGATCTGAACGACAACATGGAAGTTGCCGAGGATATGTTAAAATATGTCATCCGCTACGTCTTAGAGCACGCACCGGAAGAGATGAATTTCTTCAACCAGTTCATCGACAAGGGACTCCTTGACCGCTTAAACCACGTATTAAATTCCGAGTTCGGTCATGTAACCTACACCGAGGCTGTCCGCATCCTCGAAGAGCACAACGACGAATTCGACTACAAGGTATTCTGGGGCTGTGACTTACAGACCGAGCATGAGCGCTACTTAACCGAGAAGATCTTCCAGAAACCGGTCTTCGTTACCGATTATCCGAAGGAGATCAAGGCATTCTACATGAAGATGAACGAGGACGGCAAGACCGTTGCAGCGATGGACTGTCTCGTACCGGGCATCGGCGAGATCATCGGCGGCAGCCAGCGTGAGGACAGCTTAGAGAAGTTAGAGGCGCGTATGGACGAGCTTGGACTCAAAAAGGAGGACTACGATTTCTATCTGGATCTGCGTAAATACGGTTCCGCAAGACACTCCGGATTTGGTCTTGGATTCGAGCGCTGCGTGATGTACTTAACCGGCGTTTCCAACATCCGCGATGTCATTCCGTTCCCGAGAACCGTAAACAACTGTGAACTGTAAACAATAAGCAACTATGGGGCTGTCGCAAATACTGGAATCTGCTTTCTGCTATTTGCAGCAGTCCCTTTTCTATTATTATTTCAATATGTACATACGGAGTGACAGACTCCTGAAAGGGGGAGAGAATGTGAAATTTATCCATACCGGCGATATCCACTGGGGCATGTCCCCGGACAGCGACAAGCCGTGGAGCCGGGAGCGCAGCCGCGATATCCGCGATACGTTTACCGCCATCATCGCCAAGGCAAAGGAACTGCGCGTGGACTGCCTGTTCATCGCGGGGGATCTGTTCCACCGCCAGCCGCTGCTGCGCGACCTGAAAGAGGTCAATTACCTGTTTTCCACGATCCCGCAGACACAGGTTGTCATCATCGCGGGCAATCACGACCGGATCCGCAAAAATTCCGCCGTTTTAAGCTTTTCCTGGGCTTCCAACGTGACGTTTCTGGAAAGTGAGGATGTCTCATCCGTCTATTTTGAGGATATCAACACCGAGGTGACCGGCTTTTCTTACTATACTGCGGAGATCCCGGAGCCGCGCCTTGATGCTCTTGAAGCGCCGGAGGATGGAAAAATCCACATTCTGCTGGGGCACGGCGGCGACGCAAACCACGTCCCGATCGACCGGGCGGCGCTGGCTTCCTCCGGATTTTCGTATATCGCACTGGGGCACATCCACAGGCCAGAGATCCTACTGGACAAAAAGATGGCATACTGCGGTTCCCCGGAGCCGCTTGATAAGACCGAGACCGGCAGGCACGGTATCCTTTACGGCGAGATCGACCCGGAAAACGGTCAGGTAACGACACTGGACTTTATTCCGATGGCGAAGCTCCGCTACATCCCGCTCATCGTCCGCGTCACGCCAGATACGACCAACACGGAACTGTACTTAAAAATCGCCCATGAGATCGAACAGCGCGGCAATGACAATATTTTCCGCTTCAAGGTGCAGGGCATGCGCGATCCCGATATTTCCTTCGATCTGGACGCCTTAAAGCTGCGTTTCCGCATCGCGGATATCATCGATGAGACGGAACCGCAATACGATTTTTCCGCCCTGTTTGCCGAGCATCCAAGCGATATGATCGGCTTTTACATCCAGGCACTGAAAAAACCGGACATGAGTCCGGTGGAGAAAAAGGCGCTGTTTTACGGCATCCACGCCCTGCTTCTCACCACCGATGAAAGGAGTTAGCTTCCATGCGTTTTCTTGATCTTTATATCAGTGGGTTTGGAAAATTTCATGACACAGCCGTCTCCTTTGAGGATGGGTTAAACGTCATTTACGGTAAAAATGAAGCTGGCAAATCCACAATCCACACCTTTATCCGCGGCATGCTCTTCGGCATCGAGCGTCAGAGGGGGCGCGCCGCCAGAAACGACATCTACAGCAAATATGAGCCGTGGGAAAACAGCGGCACCTACGAGGGGCAGCTCCGGCTTGAATCCGACGACGGCACCATTTACCGGATCGAGCGCTCGTTCCAGAAAAACAAGAAGGAATTTACCGTCATCAACGAGACGACCGGACGCGAGGAACCGGACGGCCGCGCCGTTTTGCAGGAAATTTTGGGCGGCATGAGTGAAACCATGTACAACAACACCATCAGCATCAGCCAGTTAAAGAGTGCGACCGATGAAGGTATGGTTTCGGAACTGAAAAACTATATTGCTAACATGAATACCTCTGGCAATATGGCGCTCAATATCACTAAGGCGACCGCCTATCTGAAAAATCAGCGCAAACAATTTGAATCCCAGTTAAGCCCGGAGGCTTCGGTCAACTATACCTCCCTTCTTAGCGAGATCCGCGCGCTGGAACGCGAGCTTTCTTCGCCAAAATATGAGAATCAGTTACAGGAATACTCAAAACTGCGTGACTCGGTCCGAAATGAACTGGAACATCAGAAAATAGAAAAAGAAGATTTATCCGACCGGCTGCAGAAGAGCCGTCAGGTACTGGATGAGTTTTCCTTTACGGACGAGGCGTCCATCGAGGCGTACCGCAGTCAGGCTGAAACACTCTACCAGGACTATCAGCATGCACAGGTGTCTTCCTCCAGCAAGGGATCCCGGTTTTTCCAGGTGTTTTTCTTTGTCACAGCGGCGATCTGCGCCATCTGCGCGGCATACTGCGGATATCTGGCGTTCTTCCCGCTTCCGTCCCCGTGGCTGGGAGCTGGTCCCACCGCCCTCATATTTGGCGTCGCCGCTCTTGTGCTTCTCATGCTGGGAATCTGCGTCACACGGCACCGGAGCCGCCGCAGGCAGGAGGCGGAGAAAAGTGCCTCTGTTTTATCGGAGATTTTGAGCCGCCACCTGGGCGAATCCGAGATTTCGGATGAATCCATGAAGCTTTTGTCCCAGCGGCTGGACCGCTTCATCACGCTCTGCCACGCCGTTACAAACTCGGAGGATTCACTGGTAAAACGTTCCGAACAGATCTCGGCGCTGATGGCAAAGCAGAATGACTGCAGCCTTGTCATCGAGGAACAACAGCGCGTCCAGTGGGAGTTAGAGAAAAAGCTGGAGCACCTATCCGCCTGCAAAGACCGGGCAGCGGCGCTCAAACACATTTTAAATGAAAATGAGCGCATCCATCAGGAGATCGCCTCCGTGGATCTGGCGCTTGATACCTTAAAAGAGCTTTCCACGACCATCCGGGATTCTTTCGGCCTGTACTTAAATAAGACTGCGTCCGACCTGATCGCCGGAATTACCGGCGGAATTTATTCCAGCATCAGCATCGATGAGAACCTGAATGCGTTTTTAAATACCCGCCGGAAGCTGATCCCGCTTGAACAGGTCAGCAGCGGCACCGCCGACCAGATCTATCTGGCGCTGCGCCTCGCCGCCGCCCACTTTATCCAGGGCGATGCAGACCGGCTGCCGCTCATCTTTGACGACAGCTTCGTCCTCTACGACGACGAGCGCCTGAGAACCGTCCTCAAATGGCTGCCAACCGCCTATTCCGGGCAGATTCTTGTATTTACTTGTCATGAGAGGGAGATGCGGGTGCTGAAGGCGGAAGGAGCTGCGGTGCATGAAGTGCGGTTGTAGGACTCCTTTCATACATAACCGTGACATTGCCTGTTTCCTATGACATTAAAAAGAACGCCATTTTCTGACATGTATTGGTCCGGAAATGACGTTCTTTTTGTTTCTATTTTAAAGGTCTATTTTTAGTCCCGTATTCCCGCCCGATACTTCGCCAGCAGCTTATTGATACGTCCAGTCGGATTTAACAGCTCGCTTAAGGAGGCATCGTGGTTCAGGTTATCGATGATGAGCGCGATGTATTTGCTCATATCGACGCTGATATAGTACGGTCTGGAGAGAAGCTCCGGTGTCTGGTATACCAGGTTGGTGGTCAGGACGCGGTCGATCAGACCGTTCTCATAGTACTCGTCAAACTTCTGCAGTCCGTTGGTAAACAGACCGAAGGTCGCGCATACGAATACCTTTCTCGCCTTGCGGCTCTTTAATTCCTTCGCTACATCTAACATGCTCTCGCCGGAGGAGATCATATCATCGATGATCAGGACATCCTTGCCCTCTACGCTGGATCCCAAGAACTCATGGGCAACGATCGGGTTGCGTCCATTGACGATCCTGGTGTAATCGCGGCGTTTGTAGAACATACCCATGTCGAGTCCCAGCACATTGGAGAAGAAGACAGCGCGGGACATACCGCCCTCATCCGGGCTGATGACCATCATGTGATCGCTGTCGATCTCCAGCTCTTTCTCATTTTTCAGCAGATATTTGATAAACTGGTAAATCGGCTGAACGGTCTCAAAACCCTTGAGCGGAATCGCGTTTTGGACACGCGGATCGTGTGCGTCAAAGGTAATGATATTCTCAACGCCCATATCTACCAGTTCTTCCAGTGCCAGCGCGCAGTCTAAGGACTCACGACCGGAGCGCTTATGCTGGCGGCTCTCATACAGGAACGGCATGATTACGTTGATACGGCGTGCCTTTCCGCCTGCTGCCGCAATGACACGTTTCAGATCCTGATAATGATCATCCGGGGACATATGGTTTACCATGCCGCACAGAGAATATGTCTGGCTGTAGTTGCAGACATCCACGATCAGATACAGATCATCGCCGCGCACCGACGCCTTGATCTCGCCCTTTGCCTCGCCGGAACCAAATCTCGGTGTGTTTGCCCCGATGATGTAGGAGTCTCTCTGATAACCTGAAAATGCGATCGACGTCTTGTGCTCGCTCTCGCGCTCATTTCTCCAGTCCACCAGATATTTGTCTACCTTGCCTACCAGTTCCTCACATCCCTTTAATGGAATCAGTCCCAGCGGACCTACCGGTATCGTCTCAATGATTTTCTCTTCGTACAGCATTTTCCATTTTCCTCCAGCCTGTTTACTCTCTGTTAATTCGCTTTTTTTGCATATGTTAGCGCATTCTAACGTCTCTTTTATATCATTATGTCCCTTATAAGTCAACCCATTACCGGTTTTCCAGCTTTTTTCGTATCCGGATATCCTCGCCGTAGAGCGGAATGATCTGATACTGGCTTATGATCCGTGACATGACGCGGTCGGTAAACTCGTCGCGCATCTCATTGACCGGCAGATTGGTGGAAATGATCGTGCCTTTCTTCCGGTTTAAGCGCTCGTTGACCACATAGAAGAGCTGGGAAGTCGTAAACGTATTCACCAGCTCCGTCCCCAGATCGTCGATGATCAGCAGATCGCACTCTAATAAATACTGGGAGCGGTCGCGATCCTCATCGGTCGCATCATTTGCGAAGCGGTCCCTTGAAAATATCTCATACATCTCCACCGCCGGGAGATACACGACGCTGAAACAGCGCTCAATCAGCTCTTTCGCGATGCAGTTGCTTAAAAACGTCTTTCCAAGCCCCGTTTTTCCGGTAAATAAGATATTTCCCTTTTCTTCTTTAAATCCGTCCACATAGCGGTGGCAGAACGCCGTCACCTGCTCCATATACGCGCGGGCAGTCTTGCCGCTACGCGGATCGATCTTCGTGTCATCAAAATAATCATAGGAAAAATGAGAAAAATTCTCCCGCTCCAGCACTTCCCGGATATTCGACTGGGCGTATAACAGATCGATCTCCCGCTGACGGAAACAGTGGCATTTTATGCCGTCTTTGTACCCGGTATCCTTACAGTCCGGACAATTATACTGCATCTCCAGATAGTCCGCCGGATAGCCGTAGGCGCTCATCAGCACCTGACGCTGCTCTTTCAGGTCTGCGATTGTCCCTCGCAAACGTTTCACCGCGTCCGCATCGCCCGCCAGAAGCTCTTTCGCGCTCTTGACCGCCGCGGCGGCGATCGCATCGTTCATCTCCCGGACCGCCGGTATTTTCTCATAGACCTCGTCAACCCGCGCGTCCAGCTCATGTTTCTTCTGAAGCTGTGTCCGGTTATAAACACGCATGATCGATTCATACTGCGAATTACTGAGTGCCATCGTCCCCTCCTGTCTTCTGCGCTCCGTTTATCATGCTCCATACCATCTCGTCGTAATCATATCCGTGTTCCTCCAGATTGTGGAACCGGTTGGAAGAACGGCTGCTGCCTGCAGACGTCTGCCGGCGCTTCGCCCCGCCTTCTTCCTTCCGTTTTTTATCTAGCTCTGACACATCCCGGAAGCTCTTGACCCCGGCATTTTTCCAATCCCGCAGGATCTTGTCTGCATAGTCAAACGACGGTTTATGTATCTGCCGGATCGTGCGGCTACACGCCTCGACGATCAGCTCGCGCGTGAAACCGTACTCCCAGAACCATTTTTCGATAAATTCACTCTCGACCTCCGCCGGGCTCCGGTCCGAAAGCCCCATCGCCCGCATAACCGCGAATGAACCCTTCGTGTAGCCCCTGCCGCTCGCTTTCGCCTGTTCCACATCCTTGATGCCGCGCTTATGCCAGCCGAGCGCCACCTTTTCCATATAGCGCAGGCTGGTGTGGTGGTTCTGCACGCAGTACTCAATCAGGTATTCCAGCAATTCCCCGGAAAATCCCAGATTCGAATAGAGATTTCCAAGAATCTGGCAGTCCGTCGGTGTGAGCAGCTTGTTTAAATACTGCTGGGCAATATAAATGAGCTGCTTAAACGACTCATCCGAGGTCAGGCGTGACATATCGCAGGCTGCGGCTTCCCGCGCGGCAGTTTTTGCAGGTGGCGCAAAGGAACCAGCACCTGCCAGGGATTCCGTTGAAGCGGAAATCGGTGAAATTTGCGGTCCCGGCATCTCCTGAAACGATCGCTGTGCCTCTTCACCGACTTCCGTTCCCAGCACCCCGGCTCTCTGCCAGTATGCCAGCGCGCGCTGCACGTCCGCTTCCGTGTGGTTGAGCGCGTCCGCGATCTGTCCGATCGAGACTTCCTCCTGCTGATGGCGGAGCAGGTACAGATATACCTTCACATATTCTCCACTGGCTCCCGCCATATATGTATCAATAAATACGTCCGGAACCGGCGTCGCGCCCACCGCCAGCCGGTTTTTGAATCCTATTCCCATCGTCTAACTTCCCTCTTAGCCATTCTGTGTCCTCACATTTCCTGTTACCATTTATCTATCAGCAGCCTGCGGCTGTGTAAACCATTCAAACTGCTGTATTTTACTTTTATTTTGAAATATTCTCTATTTGTTCCATCCAAATCTTCCTGTTTTCTTACTTTTCCACCGTTTTGATTTTGTTTCCGGACTTTTCCACAATTTTGCTCCGGACAAGACAGTTTTCATCCATTTATCACAGGTTCACTGCGTCTGTTCCTATCATAACATACCTTTTTTTAAAAAGAAATACTCCTAATTATGGTTCGCGGCCGACACTTTTAGACCAATTTTTCCACTATTTTGATTGTGGATAATGTGGATAATGTGGAAAAAGCCTTCAAAAATCCTCAAAAAATAACCCTTCCTCCGACAAAATCCTTATTTTATCAACATTTTCGGCATTTCCCCATTTCCGCATTTAGGCGCAAAAAATCCACATAGTTCCTTTACATAATATGTTGAAAACTATGTGGATAATGTGGATAACTATATGTACTCTGGGAGTGCATCTATTTCGCAAGGAGGTTTTCCCCTACATTTACAACGTCTCCGGCGCCCATGGTTATCAACAGGTCGCCCTGTGTACAATGTTCCATGACAAATTTTTCTATTTCATCGAACGTCGGCAGATACCATGCTTCTTTTCCTTTTTCTTTTAGAAGTTTCACGATATCCTCTGAGCTGATGCCGAGCGTGTCCGTCTCGCGCGCCGCGTAGATATCCGCCAGAATGACTTTATCTGCCAGTGAGAGCGCCTCGGCAAACTGCGGCAGAAATGCCTTCGTCCGCGTGTAGGTGTGCGGCTGGAAGATGCACCAGAGTGTCTTGTGTGGATAGTTCTGCGCCGTCTTTAAGGTAGCCTCGATCTCATGCGGATGATGCGCATAGTCGTCGATGATGGTAAATCCATTTACCTCACCCTTCTTTTCGAATCGGCGATTGGTTCCGGTAAAATGTGCCAGTCCCACGCGGATGGCGTCCATGGAGATGCCATTTTCCAGGGAAACAGCGATGGCTGCCAGCGCATTGTATACATTGTGCTCACCTGCCACACCGAGCGTCAGGCGCTCTTTCTTCTCACCGCCGATATAAAGATCGAAGGACGGATGCGCGTAATCGTCATACTGGATATCACCGGCACTGTAATCGTTGCCGCGGCTGTGACCAAAAGTAATAACCTTGCCTTTTGCCGCTTCTATGATCCCCTGATAGTTCTCGATATCGCCGTTGATGACAATCGCGCCCTGAGCCGGTACGCGCTCGGCAAACAACTTGAAAGAATGACGGATATCCGCCAGATCCTTGAAGAAATCGAGATGGTCTTCTTCTATATTAAGGATGACCGCCATCGTCGGGTAGAAGGATAGGAAGCTGTTGGTATACTCACACGCCTCCGTCACGAAAAATTCCGGTCCGCCGACACGGATGTTGCCGCCGATCGCCGGAAGAATGCCGCCGACCGAGATCGTCGGGTCATTTTTCGCCTGCAAGAAAATTTCCGTCACCATCGAAGTGGTCGTCGTTTTGCCGTGTGTTCCGGCAATCGCGATCGCATTTTTATAGTTCCGCATCATCTCGCCCAAGAGTTCCGCACGGGTCAGCATCGGGATGCCGCGCCGTTTTACTTCCTGAAATTCCGGGTTATCCGGGTGAATCGCCGCCGTGTAGACTACCACATCGATGCCATCCTGGATATTCTCCGCTTTCTGTCCGATATATACCTTCACGCCGCGCGCCTCCAGGTTATCGGTCAGCTCCGAACGGTGTGCGTCCGAGCCAGACACGGTAAATCCCTCGTCCATCAAAATCTCTGCCAGTCCGCTCATGCTGATACCGCCGATTCCGATGAAATGGACGGATTCTGGTTTATTAAAATCAATCTGATATACATTCTCACTCATATTTGTGCATTCCTTCCCCGCCGCAGGCGGTTTTTGTTTTCGCAGACGCCATAGAAAAACGATATGGAACCGCGAGGCATTGTGTTTTCACGTCCTTTTAATTTAACTTCTTTTACATGAAATTGTCAATATAAGGCAAAAAAAAATAAAAGATACACGCCAGCCATCGCACTGCGATCCGTCTGTAACATGCATCTTTTATATCATTTAAGTTATGTCTTTTTCTTAGCGTCCCGTTGCCAGACACTTGCCGAACAGCATGGTTTTATAACGGTTTAACGCCGCCAGAAGAATGCTTCCCAGCACACCGATTGCCAGCACCTCGCCGATCCCGACGGTCAGCATCATGAACGGAATCAGATCCTCAGAGCCGTATGCAAACCGGAGCACCCACGGTACAATGATCGTGTTGGCCAGGATCGGCGGTACACATACTAAAACCTTACTCTTGCGGAGCGCATAGGAGCCGACTGCCCCGATCAGGGTTGCCAGGCTTCCGAATACGATATCCAATCCGGCTGCCCCGCAGAACAGATTGGATAAAAAGCATCCGACAAAGAGTCCCGGGATCGCTGCCGGGGTAAAGAACGGCAGGATGCAGAGTGCTTCCGAAATGCGGAACTGCACCGGTCCGAAGCTGATCGGCTGGAATGCCATCGTCAGCGCTACGTAGATGGCCGCGATCACCGCGCCATACGCCAGAAAATACGTGTTTTTCAGGTTGTTTTCTTTCATATTCAATTCTCCTTTAGTTTTGTTTTACGAGTGGAAGGTCACGAACACTCGATTCATTTTACGCCGGAAATCGGCGGCAGCCCTGTAAGACCTTGTTTTTGCGGGCTTTGCAACGGGTATGAGTATAACATAGAGCAGATAGAAATACAAGTTTTCTTTTCGCTTATCGCCACTGCAAGTTCTGCCACTGACCACACGGAACACGGGCAAAAATTTTTTCTCTATTTCTCTATCACTCTGCCATAAAAAAGCACTTTCCCTTTCTTTCTATCTCCTGTATAATAGAATCTACATGATTTTGTGCCGGATGCTGCACAGACAGTTGAATCATTCGGGAGATATTGCATTTGCACATTTGACTCAGCTCCCCGACACTCGTCAACCCCATTTCATCATCACAAAGGAAGTATGTATTTTATGAAAGCACTCTATGAACGCTGGACAGCCATCAGCCTGCCTAAACGAATTCTGGGCGGCATGATTCTCGGCGCTGTTCTGGGAATGATGATTCCGCAGGCAGTCGGAATCTCAATCCTTGGAAATCTATTTGTCAACGCATTAAAGGGCATCGCGCCCCTGCTCGTATTTTTCCTTGTTATCAGTTCCCTCTGTCAGGCAAAGCAGAGCCACGGCGGCATCATCCGCACGGTTGTCTGCCTCTATCTGTTTAATACTCTTTTAGGCGCTGTGATTGCGGTCATCGCAAGCAGATTATTCCCGATCACCCTGACACTGGCGCAGGCGGCAGAAGAGACCTCCGCACCGCAGGGAATTGCTGAGGTTCTGCAGACACTTTTATTAAACGTTGTAAAGAACCCGATCACTTCGATTGCAGAAGCGAATTACATCGGTATTCTGGCATGGGCGGTTCTGTTCGGTGTAGCACTGCGCGCTGCCAGTGAGCGAACCAAGGAAATCATGGATAATTTCGCCGGTGCACTCTCAAAGGTAGTTACCTGGATCATCAACTTTGCTCCGTTTGGTATCCTCGGCCTTGTGTTTGACACTGTGTCTACCAACGGTCTGCAGGTATTCACCGAATACGGACGGCTTCTCGCCGTACTGGTTGGATCGATGCTGTTTATCTACTTCGTAACCAACCCGATCCTCGTATACTGGTGCATCCGCCAAAACCCGTTCCCGCTGATTTTCAAGTGTCTGAAACGAAGCGCGGTCACCGCCTTCTTTACCCGGAGCTCGGCAGCAAATATCCCGATCAACATGGAAGTCTGCGAGGAAATGGGACTGGACAAAAATACCTACTCCGTTACCATCCCGCTCGGTGCGACCATCAATATGAACGGTGCGGCTGTTACCATCACCGTCATGACGCTGGCGGCAGCCAATACGCTGGGAATTCCGGTGGATATTCCGACCGCCATCATTTTAAGCGTCCTGTCGGCACTTTCCGCCTGCGGCGCATCCGGTGTTGCCGGTGGTTCCCTGCTTTTAATTCCGCTTGCCTGCTCCTTGTTTGGCATCTCCAGCGATGTCGCCATGCAGGTCATCGGTGTTGGATTTATCATCGGTGTAGTACAGGATTCGGTCGAGACAGCACTCAACTCTTCCTGCGATCTTCTGCTTTCCGCAGCGGCACAGTTTAGGGAGTGGAGAAAAGAAGGACGGGAGATTACCTATTAATTTAAATACTTAAACGCAAAAATCCCTGGTGCTGTATACACCGGGGATTTTCTTTTGCGATTCGATTATCCTATACAGTAAAAAGCGGTTAGACTCTCTCCAACCGCTTTTTTCATATCAGAATCACAGACCTTATTTATTCTTCTCGTAAATAATCCAAAGCCCCCGCAGCAGCAGCTCATCATCCAGCTCGATGCGGTGACGGCACAGCGGAATGATCCGCTTCGCCAGCCCGCCCGTCGCTACGATAGTTGCCTTCTGTCCAAGCTCTTCCTGGATCCGGTCTACCATACCGTCGATGCAGGACGCATTGCCATAGAGAGCGCCGCTCTGCATACATTCAACCGTATTCTTGCCGATCAGGCGCTTTGGCGGGTCAAGGCTGATGCGCGGAAGCTGGGCGGTCCGGCTGGTCAGGGAATTCATCGATACACCTATTCCCGGCAGAATCATGCCGCCGATGTACTGCTTGTTCTCATTCACCACACAGATGGTGGTTGCCGTTCCCATATCGATCAGAATAAGCGGCACCGGATACCGATTGATTCCCGCGACGGCACCGACGATCAGATCGGTACCGACGGAGGACGGATTGTCCATCAGCACTTCCAGACCGATATTCATATCCACATTGACGACCAGAGCTTCCTGCCCCGTCACCTTGCGGATCGCCTCCCGCATCAGGGAGGTAACCGGCGGTACTACCGAACCGATGATCGCGCCGGTGATCTCACTTACCTTGATTTCCCGCAGCTCCAGCACCATTTTCAGGGAAATCGCATAGTCAAGCTCTGTTTTCCCGCTGTCTGTCGCCATCCGCTCTGTAAAGAGGATTTCCCCATCCGCAATACAACCGAGAACCACATTCGTATTTCCGATATCCAATACCAAAATCATACTGTCTTACCCCCTGCTTTTTTCCAGAGCCGGTACAAATTTTGCCCGGTAAAGTGCTGCGCCGACTGCACCGGTGAGGATTGTGGACGATACCATTTCGCATACTGCATTGATTCCTACGAAACCGCATACGAACAGGATAATATTTTTTCCGCCGATCAGCCCCTGCATATATTCGGTATTGCCAAACAGAACCACTAAAGCCGTCATAAAGAAAACTGTATTTAAAAACGCGGAACAGAATCCGGTTACCAGACTCGCCATGTACGCATCGGTTCTGCGGCGTACAAACTGGAAAATGTAGCCTAACAGAAGACCATCCAGCATACGCGGAACGAATCTCTGTACAAATGCCAGAAACGGGTTAATGCTGAAAAGCATCGCGCCCATCGCACTGCTGCCGCCGATGCCGATGCACTGTAAAAAGCTGGTCATGCCGAAGACTGCACCGATCGCTGCGCCGCCTGCCGGTCCCAGTGTGATCGCCGCAATCGCAACCGGAATCACATTAAATGTAATCGCCAGCGGCCCAATATTCAGATATCCGAGGGGAGTGTACGCCATCAGCAGAAGAATGCCGGTCATAAGACCTAAGATGACAAGTTTAGATGTGTTGTTTGTTGTGTTCATGAAATTTTCCTCCTTGTTATTATTCCCGTTCGAAAAACCTGCTGCACCTTCTGTTCACCAGACTGCCGCTTACCTGCGCCAATATCATGTGCATAAAATCCGTACAAATTCTGTTCTTTCCGGCGATACCATCCAGAAAAGCCGCGAGCCAGGGCATTTTAATTCCCCGTCTCTTCCGGTATGATTCTCCATCTCAGATACAGATCCGTATGCAGATACGCACATTCCGGCAGAAGTTTCTTTCTTCTGCCGCTTTCCGCAGATTTGCTGCCAGCACGTTCGGTGCCTGTTTTCTATGGGATACAATACAACTGCTGCCGCCTGTCCCTGTTCACATCTAGTGAAAACCAGGTCAGCCAGCAGACACCTCCACACTATATCACATCACTTTTCAACATACAACCAACAATTCTACCAGAATATGTGCTGTTTTTTATTGTCTTTTCACAAAATACATGTTTCTTTCCTCTCCTGTTATGTGCGCTTACCAAAGACCCCAACAGAGAACGGAAGCCAAAAAAGGTTTACAATTTTTCCTCCAGATGCTATGCTGTTCGAAAATGACCCAGAAAATCAGAGTGCAAACCGAAAGGATATGTATTATGTTAACCGGAAAAACAATTATTTTGGGAGTAACCGGCGGAATCGCCGCATACAAGGCGGCAAACCTTGCCAGCCTTTTAAAGAAACAGCACGCCGATGTGCATGTCATCATGACAAAAAATGCGATGGAGTTTATTACTCCACTGACGTTTGAAACCCTGACCGTCAATAAATGCCTGACAGATACCTTTGACCGGAATTTTAAATTTGAAGTAGAGCACGTGGAACTGGCAAAGAAAGCCGACCTCGCGATCATCGCCCCGGCGACTGCCAATGTCTGCGCCAAGCTGGCACACGGGCTCGCTGATGATATGCTGACGACCACGCTCTTGGCCTGCCAGTGCCCGCGCATCATTGCTCCGGCGATGAACACACGGATGTATGAGAATCCTATTACCCAAGATAATCTCCACCTGTTAGAACATTACGGCTTTACCATCATCGAACCGGCAAGCGGTCTGCTCGCCTGCGGCGATTCCGGAAAGGGCAAATTCCCGGATGAGGGGCTGATCCTGGAATATATTCTCCGCGCGATCGCCTACCCGAAGGATCTCGCCGGAAAGAAGATCCTTGTGACCGCCGGTCCGACCCAGGAAGCGGTCGATCCGGTGCGCTACCTCACGAACCATTCGACCGGAAAAATGGGCTATGCGCTGGCACGGATGGCGATGCTGCGCGGTGCCGACGTGACACTCGTCACCGGCGAAACTTCACTGACTCCGCCTCCATTTGTCAATACTGTCCACATCAAAAGCGCACACGACCTCTTTGAAGCAGTCACCTCCCGGAGTGAGGAACAGGACATTATCATCAAGGCGGCAGCCGTCGCTGACTACCGTCCGGCAGTCGTTTCTGATGAAAAGGTCAAGAAATCCGACGGCGATCTGAGCCTGGCGCTGGAGCGCACTGAGGACACTTTAAGCTACCTCGGCACACACAAACGTCCGGGACAGCTGCTCTGCGGCTTCGCGATGGAGACCTCCCAGCTCGAGGAACGCGCCCGCGGCAAGCTGGAACGCAAAAATCTGGATCTGATCGCTGCCAACAACTTAAAGGTAGCCGGCGCCGGATTCGGAACCGATACAAACGTCATCACGCTGATCGATAAGCAGCAGACCCGCCATCTGGAGCAGATGAGTAAGGAAGCAGCGGCGATGGAAATATTGACGGTTTTACGCGATATGATGAAATAGATTTTGATTGAAATAGATAGAGAAAGAGGAAGCAACCGAGGTTGATGGACGGATGCCTCCTCTTTCATTGAATATGGAATATATCATAAGCATTATTTTTAGAATGTGGCTATTTAAAACGAATCCGCCATACTCCTATGATCAAGATAATTTCACAAAGCAATCGCAATACTTTCGTGATTCGATAAGCCGTATCCTCTTTTATCTCTGGACTCTCCTGCAAGTATTTGCATTCAATAAAAGCCCTTGCCGCAATTTCTCCAAAAACTGCCAGCGCTAAAAATAAAGAAAAGCCTGCCATGCCTTTTGCATAACTGTACAATGACAATAAGAATAAAATAGAGACGCCTAAATTGTATAATGTCAGCCAGAATTTTTTCTTCATATCGATCACCTCTCGATTCTATCTAAGCAAAAAAATCTCATAAAATATTTGTTATCGCTTTTTATTTTTACAAGATTGCTTTTCTAGTTTCTTATTCGTATAATATCAGATCTCCCCTCCGAAATATATAGACAATTTCTTACGAAATCATTACGATAAAACTCTCTGTATTTTTGTTGAAATTTTGTTCGAACGGCTATATTTTTATTTGAATAAAATAATAAAGCCGTTCGACTATATTTTATGCTGCATATCGTCAAACGGTCTTATCAACACTTGTGAAGTTTACTCTATACTCGCCTCTTACCCCTGCGTAATCAACTCCGCGATCAATCTCGCCCCATTTACAATATCGCCTATCTTCGCATACTCCCGCACGGAATGAACATCGTACATACCGCATGAAAGCACCGCGCATGGGATTCCGTGCTGCATCATCGTGTTTCCGTCGCTGCCGCCGAAGGTGCTGCCGAATTTCGGCTCGATTCCCAGGGTGCGGCAGGCCTCGGCAAAATGAACTGCCACCGGCGCGTCCGGTTCCAGATGGAAGGCTTTAACATGGAGGCGGTGTGTGAAAGAAAGCTCTGCCCCCGCCTCTTTGACGGCGGTTTCAAAGACATGGCGGACATCTTCCAGGGTCTCCATTGCCTTTTCATGGCTGTAGCTGCGGATCTCGCCCCGGCAGGTGCAGAGTTCCGGAACGGCATTCACAACCGAACCGCCCGAAATCAAGCCCACATTCAGGGTTGTTTCCTCATCCACGTGCCCCAGCTTCAATGCGGCAATCGCGCGGGCCGCCGTCTGAATCGCGTGGATGCCTTTCTCCGGCTCGAATCCGGCGTGTGCTGCACGCCCTTTGACTGCCGCCTCAAAGGAAAGGATCGTCGGTGCCTGCAGGATCGCTGTCCCGACTGGTCCAGTTACATCCAAAACGTAAGATTCCTTCGCTTTCATCTGGCTGAAATCGAACTCCGAGCTTCCTCTTGTAAACTGCTCTTCCGCCGCCGCAAATAAAATCTCAATATCCCGGTGCGGGATTCCCGCATCCTGCACGGCACGGATGCCTTCTAAGATAGCAATCACGCCGGTCAGATCGTCCGCGCCAAGCACGGTGGTTCCATCCGAAGTGATGGTTCCGTCCTCATGAAAAACCGGCTTCTTTCCGATTCCCGGCGCGACCGTGTCCATATGCCCGGACAGCAGGATCGGCGTGCCAGACATCCCGCCCTTTAACGTTCCAAACAGATTTCCCGCATTGCCTCCTATTTTCTCAGCTGTGTCATCTTCCTTTGCCTGGATTCCCAGCTCTGCGAGCTTTTCCTTCAAGCGATCCGCCATCTCGCGTTCCCCGAAACTTTCTGAGTCGATCCGCGCCAGCTCATCAAATTCAGCGCGGATGCGGGCTTCGTTTATCTCAATCTGTGCCATGATGACTTCCTCCTGTTTTCCATTCTTTTTTCTATCTATTTTTTACTCTCCCGCTAATTCCTACTATTTTTCTCTGTTTTGTGTATTATACACCGGAACATGATTGTAAGCAACGCGGAAATTTTTAAATGTACTTTCATATTCTTTTTTATATTCGCTGAAAAATCTGTTATACTAAAAATACAAAAAATTTTAATTTCAAGTCGAACGTCCGTGAGACAAATTTGCTATTACTCACCACCTGAAGAGGTGGGAGTCTTCTCGACTGAGATAAAAAGGAGAGACCATATATGTGTACAGCCGCAACTTACAAAACCGCCGATTTCTACTTCGGCAGAACCTTAGATTATGAATTTTCTTACGGGGACGAGGTAACCGTCACACCTCGCAACTATCCACTTACTTTCCGCCACGCAAGCGCGGTTTCGACCCACTATGCCATCATCGGCATGGCACATGTGGCAGGGGATTATCCGCTTTATTATGATGCTTTTAATGAGAAGGGGCTTTGCATGGCGGGACTGAATTTCGTCGGCAATGCCTCCTACCAGAAGCCGCAGGAGGATCATGACAACATCGCACAGTTTGAGTTCATCCCCTGGATTCTCAGCCAGTGCGCGTCCGTGAAAGAGGCTCGCGTCCGCCTCGCCCAGATGGTACTGACCGACACTCCATTCAACGAGCAGTTTGCCCCGGCGCAGCTTCACTGGATTCTTGCCGATAAAAATGAATGCATCGTCATCGAGCCGATGGCGGACGGACTGCATATCTACGACAATCCGGTGGGTGTCCTGACAAACAATCCGCCGTTCCCGCAGCAGCTGTTCTCCCTCAACAATTACATGAACTTGTCCCCGAAGCAGCCGCAGAATACATTTTCTGCCGATCTGCCGCTTACAACCTACAGCCGCGGCATGGGCGCTCTCGGACTTCCGGGAGACCTCTCCTCCGCTTCCCGGTTTGCACGGGTCGCTTTTACAAAATCAAATGCCCGCTCCGGCGCATCCGAGCTAGAAAGTGTCAGCCAGTTTTTCCATATCCTAGGTTCGGTTGACCAGCAGCGCGGATGCTGCGAGGTCTCCGATGGAAAATATGAAATCACACTCTACACCTCCTGCTGCAACGCGGATAAGGGGATTTACTACTACACGACATATGAAAACCATCAGATCACGGCAGTGGATATGAACCGGGAGAACCTGGACGGGGAGACTCTTTCAAGATTTCCGCTGGTACAGGGGGAACAGATACGGTGGGAGAATTAGGACGAAGCATTTTCTTCTATCCTCTTCTTCACGCATGGCAGGCAGCCCACCGTATGAAGACTCCGGACACACGTTCCTATAAAGCAAAAAGCAGGGAGAGGAAATATTCCGCAAACATTTCCTCTCCCTGTTCAAGCCGAACGGCCGACATCAATAAACCGGATATACGTATTCATCCTCTGCCGCCTCTGCTTTTTCTACCTTCAAGACCTGAATCTCCATTCCTTTCTCTTCATCATAATGATAGGTTCCTGTGACTGTCACCCATTCATCCTGTGAAAGAGTTTCCGCCTGATCCCAGATACACAGCGGTCCGCAGGGCTGCAGATCTGCCACACAGCAGCTCATCAGCATACGGATCAAGCCAAACTGCCCCACTGTGAGTGTATCATCCCGGTAAACAGTTCCATGCATCTGGATTTCATATCCTTCGTACATCTCCGGATAATAGCTGAGCTGCACCAGCCACGGATAAAAACTGGCATCATCCACGACAATCCGCCTGTTTTCTGTATCCAGCCCAGGAGGCGTTTCGATCCTTTCTGAATCTTCCTGTGCTCCTGCTGTTTCATCTATATTGCCGCCCTGTGTTTCTTCTAGGGATTCTGTCCCGTCATCAGATGAGCCGGTATACATATCCGCTGCCTGTGTCACTGCCGCTTCACTCTCGCCAGACACAGCCTGCTTATCCGTCTTCTCATTCTGTCCGCTTTCTTCTCCCGGACGCCCCGCCTGTACCAGTCCCTGGCTGGAATAGGACATATTCCCCGATGCCCCCAGCGCCTGATATGGCAGCTGCAGCGCCATGAGTGGGATTAGAAGAACCAGCGTCCGGTTCAGATGCTGCCGGTATTCCGGTATCCCGGTCCGGGCAAAGCAGGAAAATGCCCAGACTGCCATTACCAGCGCCGCAAAATACAGATACCCTTTCATCCTGGGAGTCACAAAGAGAAGATACTGGCCTGTATACGCCATCCAGAAGAGTTTCAGTCCAAAGAGGAGGCTTATCACTGCCTCAATGAGTGCCCCCGGATTGATATAATGCCTTCTCATCCTGCCATTCCTCCTCCCAGAAGTCCTGCTGTAAGCACCACTCCAAAGCAGACTGCAAATACCGTAAGCGCCAGCCTGACAATAAACGATGCTTTAAAATATCCTCGCAGCATCATCACGTTTTTGATATCCATCATGGGTCCAAATACGAGAAATCCAAGAAGCGGAACCGTTGAAAAAGTTCCCGCCATGCTTCTCGCCACCACTGCATCCGAGGACGAGCACAGAGAAAGCAGAAATGCCAGCAGAATCGCCGCAAACAACGCCACCGGAAGGCAGGAAGCCCCCCATTCTTTTAAAACTCCCAGATTCACCGCCTGAAACAGGGTGGATACCGCAATTCCCACAACCAGATACCTGGCAACCGAGTAAAATTCCATGCGGGCATGCCACAAAAATTGTTCTGCCCTGCCCAGCCTTCCGCTTCTGCTCTCCCGATAGCAGCCACAGGTACAAAATGAAGTGTTTCCAGCTTCTCCTTTCAAATAATCCGTCGGTTTCCGGATGAAAAAGCTGGTGCCAATCAAAAAGGAACAGAGGATTCCCAGACCGGTCCGGTAAAAAACTGCCCGAAAACTCCCATTAAAAGCATAATACGTTGAAAGAAGTATAACGGGATTTACAATTGGTGCTGCCGTCATAAAACAGATGGCAGCCGGAAGCGGAACCCCTTTTTTCAGTAATCCTTGGAAAACAGGGATCGACGCACAGTCACACACCGGCAAAAAAAATCCGGCTCCAATTCCCATTCCCATCGCAAAGACCGGATTAGACGGAAATATCCGCTCCAGAACCCCTACCGGAATGAAGACCTGAATGGCCGAGGAAATCAGGACACCCAAGAGTAAAAATGGAACCGCCTGCAAAAACACTCCCATAAAAATAGTAAAATAGCGGATCAACGGCACGCCTCGCTGTTCTGCCAGTGCCACTACCATCAGTAAAAAACAGGCAAGCAGCGCAAAAGCGAGCCATTCTAACAGCGGGCTTCCCTTCTGTTTTCCCAATTCATCCAACAGGGCTTCTTTTGAATATTCCCAGACTTCTGTCGATGGCGCCAGTGCTTTGCACATATGCTCCAACTGCTTTACCGCGTTTTCATCTTCCGTATTTCTCAAGTAAATCACATCACTAGAAGCTACCTGTGAAATCGGACCTTCCCCGGTCTGTCCAAGCATCATTCCCGCCATTTCCACATCTGCCAGATACATTACCCTTTCGATATGAATCCTTCGTCGGAGCGCATTGGACAGGAGAAGCTTCTCCAGTGTTCCAAAACGTTCCATTCCGTTCCACTCCACCCAGATCTCTTCATAGCGGTGGATTTCAAGCTCCACCTCCACTCTGTCTGCTACCTCTTCCAGATGTGTCTCCAGCTCATCCCGATCCCAGCTCCGGATTTTCCAACTGCACCTCTCTGCCTCCTTTGTATCCAGTACCTCTTCTCCTTCTTCAAACTGAAAAATCAGTACATTCCGGCAATGTCTGAGACGAAGACTATTTTCTATCAGTTTCGTCTTTCCGCTGCCCAGAAACCCTTCTACGATATAAACCGGTGTTGTCATCGTCCCATCTCCTTTCCTTTGATTCCAAGAGCTGCCACAAAGCACGCGACTTCCAGAAGTACAATTGTACCACCCGATTTTGTTCCCCAATAGTACGAGATAAACAATCCAAGAATCGTTGTCCCGACCGCTGCCAAAACAGACCACAGAACCGTCATCCGATAACTGTTTCCCATCTGCATTCCAAACGCTACCGGAACCACCAGCATCGAAGAAATAATTAAGGTTCCCACGGTTCTTGATGCGATCGATACGGTACATGCTGTTAAAACAGTAAATAGAAAATTCACCTTACGCACCGGAACTCCCGAGATTCTGGCTGCATTTTCATCAAATCCTATATAAAAAAGTTCCTTCCGAAATAAAATAAGAAGCAGCAGTACCGCTGCGCTGACAGCACATACCCCCAAAAGTTCCGCTGTGCTGATTGACACGATACTTCCAAACAAAAAGCTGTTAAAGTTAGCACTGTTTTTAACAAATCCGGACAATACTCCGGCAAGACCTATTCCAGCAGACATAACGATCGCAATCGCATTTTCTGAATACCGGGGAAGACGACGCCGAATCGCCTCAATTGCCAGCGCTGCCACCACACAGATACCGCCTGCTCCGGCTACCGGGTTGATTCCAAACAGCATTCCGATCGCTACCCCTGCTAAAGAAGCATGGGCCAGTGCATCTCCCACCATCGACATCCGTTTAAGTACTACCGTCATGCCAATCAGCGGCGTAATAACAGCCAGCAAAATTCCTACTAAAAATGCCCTCTGCATAAATCCATACTCGAAAATACTCATTTTTCCTCTACCCCTCCTTC
>ERZ773264.1271-NODE-1271-length-30780-cov-15.139463_pt1 | contig 30780 bp, 21 predicted proteins | sample MGYA00511910_ERZ773264 | MGnify/ENA primary metagenome ERZ773264 (study PRJEB29015, sample SAMEA2737739) | human gut metagenome | biome: human gut; feature: human-associated habitat; material: faeces | place: China | collected 2012 ...
CCATCACATCAAGATTGATGGATTGATAGTTCTTTGAGAGAGTATTTCTTTCTTGTGTAATTACTTGGATAGTATTTCTTTGTGCGGGATTTTCCCTATGGGGATTCTCCACGTCTGGATTCTCCACATCGGGATTTTCCCTGTGTGGATTATCCCTGTGTGGCAAACCGGCTTGCGGCATCTCATAGATGTCGAACTCCGTGCTGACCATTCTGCCCTTATCATCTCTGCCACGGTGACGGACAAGGTAGCCGTTTTCCTCAAGCTCCTTGAGTGCCGAAAGTATGGCGTCGGGACCTTCCTTGCAGAGTGCTGCAAGACCACGGGTGGAGAACTGCCAGCCGTCGTTGAAGGACAGCATCTTTGAGAGAAGACCGACTGCTTTGAGGGAGAGGTTCTTATCTCTCAGGTGGGTATTGCCCATGACCGTGAAGTCACGGGTTTTATTGACGCGATAGACTGACACATGATCACCCTGCCATTTCCGTAGATACTTCAACGCCGCAGATTCCAAAGTAGCGGATGCGGATGACGTTCTTGCCCTTCGGGGTGAAGTAGGTCTGAGAGCCGGTATAGCGGAAGGTCACGAAATCCCGGACGATGAAGAGTCCTTCGTTGCTCTTCTTGTTGTAGGGAAGAAGCTGACCGGAGGGAGAGCGGAACAGATACCCTTCGTTAAGCAGGAATTTGACGAACTTGCGCTCCGGGATTTTCAGTTCCTTCGCCGTGGTGCGAATGTTGGTGCAGTCATCTGGATTGACGAAGACGTCAAAGTAATCGGCTTTCGGTCTTGCGATGCCCAGCTCCGCTTCAAGGGCATTGGCGCGATTCGTTTCCTTGAGCAAGGTCTGCGCAAGCTCTATGATGACCGCCGGTTCCTTCTGAATGCGGTCCAGCAGGGATTCCGTCATGTAGCAGCCGGTCTTGCGGATCATGGGAACAACCTCATCGAACAGCCAGTGTTCAAATCTTTCCGCCGAGGGGAGTTTGCTATGGACAATTAGCCTGTAAACATCACCCTCCGTAATGTAGGAAAGGGACTGCGTACCGCCGCTCGTAAGGGTGTCCCGTTTTAGGACACCCTTGCAATGGTCAATAATTGCCTTGCCGGGTCTGGCATATCCCAATGCTCTTGCAACATCTGAGCCGCAGAACAGAAGTGTTTCTCCGTCGAGGATCGTCCTCACCTCACCGAACTGTTCATTCTTGAAGACTTCGATTTTGTTATCCATGACAGGTTTCCTTTCCGGCATCAGATGTGCCACTTTGATTTTTGAGTGTAGAAACGGGATTGCAGCAGTAGGGACACTCTGCAAACACGCAGGACTGATATTTCCATTGAGGACGGTGAAAGCGGCAGCTTCGGCACTCAGGGAGAATGCCATCCGCGCCGCTGTCAAAATGCTCAAAGCCGGGTATGGTCTGCATCAGCAATTCCAGTGCTTGCAGATCACCGGCTGTCATGCGTTTCATGCTTAAAAACTCCTTTCCTTCGCCGCATCGCCAGCAAATATTCCGGCTTTTGGGCAACAAAAAAAGAGGGTTTGCTTCTTACTCCAAATTGGAGAAGAAACAAACCCTCTTCGTTTACGATGTAGTTCAGATGATTTCTCGGATGGTATGAATGACACCGAGCAGCAGCCCGATGAAAAAGGCAAGTCCTCCGATAAGACCGCCTATGATTAAGTTCAATGCGAAGATGCCGACTGAGCCGGAAATACCGTAGCCGCTAGGAACGAGCCAGAGGCACATCCTCCGGATGCCAAATGGCAAGCCGACGCAGATCCACATAAGGAAGTAGTCACATACGCCGTCAGGCATATAGATCGGCTTGAGAAATGACGCGAGGCAGAACGCAAGCGCGATTGGAAGCAGAACCTCCTTCAAGAAGACTTTGATAGCACCCACTATATCCTCCTTCTGCCGGAAGTGTGCAGCGGCACACTCCGGCTTGCTTGATTATTGTGAAAGTCCTTTGTTTTCGGTCAAAAAAAGAAGGGACTAAGCCAGAATGCCTTGGTTTTCAAGGTCTTTCTGATTTAGTCCTATTATCGCACAATAATCCTTAACTATGATGCAGTTGATTTTGTCGGATTGGATGTCCTCCATCATCTGCGTAAAGCCCGGTCGCTCAAAATTGGTTCCCGTGTAACCATCATCTGCATATTCTCCTACCAAATGCAGTTCCGGTCGTTCTGCAACGAAATTCTGAATCAATTCTCTCTGGTTTCCGATGCTGTTGCTTTCAGCCTTATCTCCGTCCTCGATAGACAATCTCAGATAGGCCGCTGCTCGTATGCCCTTATTCTTTTTTTCCTTATAATAAAACAAAGCCATTAAACCTCCCGTCTCCACGCAATTCGCATGGTAAAATCCAGAAAGTTAATGGCTTTTGATTGCACATATTTACTTAACCCGTCTGTATTCTACCAAGCTGTGGCACAAAAATCAAGCTGTAGCGTACATTTTCAAAAAATCTTTTTTTCAGTGTTTTCCCATGCTCTGCAAGAGGCAGTCCCACAGTTCACTGCCCTCTGGCCGGAACGATTCATACACGGTGATACCCTTAATGATGATTTTTCTGTGATGGTCAGGCTCCGTTCGCTCCTGCTTCACTTTTTCGTCCATTCGCTCTTTCTGCTTCATCGGATCAATCCTCCTTTACTAATAGGAATCCAGAAGGGCATTTTGGAATACAGTTTTTGAAAGAAATTTTAAAAAAGCTGAAAAGTGTATTCCAAATAAAGGCTGCGGATTCCTATTTATAGAAGCATCTTTTTAGGGTAAGCCTTCGGATTACGGCAGAAGTCTGGGGCTTTTCTCTCTTAGCGCAAGATTCGCCCATAGTAACTCAAAACTCACTTTCGTAATTTTTCGTTCCTGGCAATCTTGATGGGGATTCCGTTCCCCATTCCCACGGTACGCACAAAATCTTGGATTTTGGCTATCTGGCTCCACACGAATGTGTTCGCAGCCGAACGCCTACGGCTTATCGGAAGTTGCTTCGCAACTATAAAAGCGCAGGAGGATCACACTATGGCACGACCAAAAAAGGAAGAAAGCATCAGACGCACAAGCAATGTAATGGTTCGTTTCAGCAGCATTGAATATGAACTGGTGGCCGGATATGCAAAAGATGCCGGTTATCCCATCTCCACTTTTGTGCGCAAGCAGGCTCTATCTGAAAAAGTGACTGTCAACTACAATATCGTTGCCGATATTGGTGAAATTCAGGATTTGACTGCTCAGGCCGCTGGCATCGGGAATAACCTGAACCAGATTGCCCGCTATTTCCACGGCGGCGGTCTGGCTTCACGCGGAATGTTGGAAGAACTGAAAAAGTGCATTGCGGAAATCCGTGAACTTCGGCAGGAAATCGTTCAGCTTGGAGGTGTATACCGTGGCAATTCTAAAACACATCGCAAGTAAAAATGCCAATTACGGGAGTGCCATCGACTATCTGAAATACCAGCATGATGAATTTCATTTGGTTCCTGTCCTTGATGAAAACGGGAATATGATGCTCCGGGATGAATTTTACCTTGAGGGATTGAACTGTGATCCCGAAACCTTTGACCTTGAATGCGAACTGTTGAACCAGGAGTATAACAAGAACAACACTTACGATGAAATCAAAAGCCACCATTACATCATCAGCCACGATCCGAAAGACAACACTGACCACAACCTGACTGGTGAGTGGGCGCAGGCCATCGGCATGGAATATGCAAAGGCCAATTTTCCGGGGCATCAGGCTTTGGTCTGTACCCACACCGATGGTAAAAACGGCACAGGCAACATTCACACCCACATCATAATCAACAGCCTTCGCAAATCTGATGTTGACCCGCAGCCATTCACCGAGCGGCCTATCGACTGTAAGGCTGGCTACAAGCACCACCTTACCAAAGACTATTTGAAGCACTTACAGAAATCGTTGATGAACATTTGCCAGCGGGAGGGACTGCATCAAGTCGATCTGCTCTCCCCTGCTGCGGACAGAATCTCGCCGCAGGAGTATTACGCCAAACAGCGCGGTCAGCAAAATCTGGACATTGCCAACATGGAGCTTATGATCGAGGGCATCACTCCCATGCACACCACTTTTGAAACGGGCAAAGAAAAAATCCGCAATGCCATTTCGGACATTGCGGAACGTGCTACGTCTTTTGAAGAATTTCAAAGACTGCTGAAAGCGGAATACGGAATTTCAGTAAAAGACCACCGCGGACGATTCAGCTATCTGCCTGCCGACCGACAAAAGTATATCTCTGCCCGCACCCTCGGCTCTAATTATGACCGCGATAGGCTTCTCCGCATTTTTGCAGAAAATGCGCGGAACAAAAAGCGGAACAATCCTCATTTGGCGGCAGATGATCCTCTGGCCATTCTGTTCATTAATTCCGATCTGCGCCTTGTGGTTGATTTGCAGACCTGTGTAAAAGCGCAACAGAGCCGCACGTATGCACAGAAAGTCAAGATTTCCAATTTGCAGCAGATGGCACGGACAGTCGCTTATGTGCAGGAACATGGATATGATTCTCGTGAGAATCTTTCCGAAACTGCGGATGCCATCTATACCAAAATGGCAAAAGCGCGCGGTGATGCAAAGCTCACTGAAAGCAAGCTGCGAAAAACAAACGAGCAGATTCATTACCTTGGTCAGTATCTCTCCACAAAATCCATTTACGGAGAATTTCTAAAAGCCCCGAATAAGAAGATTTTCCGTCAAGCTCACTTGGACGAACTTGCCCAATATGAGGAAGCTCTTCAAATTCTGAAGCAGCACTCGCCTGATGGGAAGTTTCCTACCATGAAAGACCTCCGGGCAGAAAAAGAACAGCTTACGATTCAGAAGGACGCCCAATACGATACTTACCATTATTTCAAGGATTATCACAAAGAACTCCAGACCGTGTGTGCCAATGTAGACAGCATTCTCGGCGCAGAACAAGAAGTGCAGCAGCACGAACAGCAGCACACGCGAAAATACGAACCGTCCCTCTAACCAGTTTTCAAAGTCACCTAGAAACAAAAAATGACCAGCGTATCATGTGGTTCATTCCACACAATACGCTGGTTATTCGTTTCACTTACTGCTTGTACCGCAGCATACCATTTTTTAGTTCAATAAACTTTCCGTCAAAGATTTCCTGCAACACCTGCCTGCATGGTATCCGTTGCAATCTTCTGACCTCAGACGCTTCCATTACGCGGAAAGTGGTTTGGTGATGATCCTGATAAAACGCAATGAGTGATTCAATGTACGGCTCGGCATCGGCAAGTGTCCAGTTTGATTCTTCTTTTAAACGTGAGAATACCGATACCAGACTGATGCACCGAACATCTTCAAAATTTGTGGCTCCATTCCGAGCATTTTTGTCATCGGAGCAGAATACATAGATCTGCTCACCAAGCATCACCGACAAGACCTGCAATAACACAAACGACTTGATTTCCCCAAGATTATTTTTCTTACCAACTTCTATATCGAGTCGTTCAAGCTCTTTCAAATAGTCCTCTCTCGATATTACCGTGTAATCAGCCTCTTCCAATGCCCGATAATGTTCCGAAAAGTAATCCTTAGAAAAGGCATCGCAGGCCAATTTTAACATCTGCGTATAAGTCGCACACGCCAGCGGCCCTCGCACAAGTGACAGGCTTTCAAGGATTTCCTGATCTGTGTAGCTTTTTATCTTTTGCGCACCAATCTTCTCGCTCAACCAGATTGGTGCATCAGCATTGTACCGATTAAGTTCCGTTACGATTTGTGCATGACAAAAGAACTCATACTCCGGCAATTCCATGACCCGATCAATCAAATGATTGCCGCCATCATCTTGAACAGAGTGCGTTTTGGAAATGAAGTCAGTATCCAGCAGTGCGTATCTTTTCACTTCGATCTGACCTCCCTCAATCCAAGCCGTACTCTTTTTTCAATTGAGCAAGATAGGCCACATCTTCTTTTTCTCTGGATTCCGTCAGATACTCATGCTGTCTGTTATACTCAACTTTCTCAAGGAGTGTGCCAAAAGATTCTGTTCCTTTGCCATCGAGCTGCCAGCGTTTTGCTTTACCTGTCAGCGATACTCTTTCCATTACGTCCGCAGAGCCTACCTCCAGCAGCTTTTCAGCCTGCTGATGAGATATGTTTCCGCTTTCAAACAAACGCAGTACAACTGCCTTATAGGGCATTGCAAACATATCCATAAGCATCAGGACAGAATCTACTGTAACCAAATCTTTATCAAGCCCATACAGCAGAATCTGCTCATGGAGCAGTTGATCCGGCATCAGAAGCAGCCCTGCAAAGGCATTTGCTTCCAAATCCTCCTGCGTTCTTCCTGTTTCATCCCCTGTTGCCGAATCCAGCATAGAACCATTTTTTATATAGCTCTGGTCTGCATTTTCCACATAGCAGTAGATATGATACAGCTCATGCGCCGCAGCAAAAAATTGCTTACAAAGCGGAAGTGCTGTATTTACGCACACAAAAATCGTATCCTGCTTCAAAAAGGTCAACGCCCATAATTCATCATCATGGATCGGGTAACGAAGCATTTCCAGCGCGATTTCTTTCTTTCTGGCATAGTTCTGTATGACAGCAAAGATATTGTCCTTGATAACGGAATTGCCAACATACTCTGCCGAGAACTGTCTAACGATGGATTGGATTTCATCAAATTTCTTGGTTTGGCTTACAAAGAGGCTATCTTCCAGAACATTGTTCATCACTTATCCTCCCAGGGCTGCTCCATCTTTTTCCCATTCTCGCACACCCTAGTATGGAACAGAATCATATCGGACAGTTCATCCGCAAGCCGGATTCCCTTTCTTGCTTCCTCAGTTTTAACACGCCCCATAAACGCATGAATCACATTCGTGTCCATCGGCTTTTCTGGCATCTTCATCAGAGAATCCATCGACACATGAAGGTATTCAGAAATTTTATGAAGTTCAATCGCGTTGATTGCTCTTGCACCATTCATGATTTTGCTCATTGTCTGCTTGGAGACTCCAATTCCTTCTGCCAGATCAACTTGCTTTTTGTTTTCTTTTTTCAGTTCAGCCTGAATGTTGTTTGCAATTATCATATTGACATCCAGCATATAATCGCCTCCTATTCTTGTACTTACATTATACGCTCTTTCAGAAAGAATATCAATCATTTGGAAACTAATTTTGATATTCATAACATTTTGTTTCCATTTCGGTTACAAAAGCAAGAGTGGTGGCTCTTTTTATGGAACCACCACTCTGCACTGTATCGGATTTTTAATTCTTCCGGCTTCTCTCCTGCTGCTGTTGGGGCTGACTTTTCTGTTTTCGCTCTTCCAGTTTGATGTGCAGGCGGTCAAGGACTGAAATCCGATTTCCGATGATACGCGGTTTCTTCGGATTATTGTTGACACAGCCATCAATCATGTTGTAATTCTGCTCTGTGCCGGATTCTTTGGCACGTTCTGCGGTGCCATTCTCCAAAAACTTCTGATGATGCAGCAGTTCCGGCTTTTGTTCTCGAAGAAACTTTTCGATTTTCTTCATAACCGAACTATCAAATCCGTAAATTGTCTGCGCCACCAAAACTCCGCTGTCGTGGAGAACAATGTCCGGTTTTTGCTTTTTTGTCTGTTCACAGACAAGCTGCACAAATCTTTGCTCCTGCACATTCTTTTCGTCAATGCCTTTCCATGTATCTGTTTGGCCTTCTATCTGATAGCCACCCTCATTCAAAATCAGGTAGCTGCCCTCAGCTTTTGGTGCCAGAAAGCCATTGAACTTTACCAGTGATTCTTTGTTCACATAGTAAAATGCGGTCTTTCCTGCCGCCGTGATTGCAATAACGTCACTGACACCAAATTTTCTGATTTTGAATTTGTCGGGATTCAGGCTTTCCATGTTTTCACGAATTTTCGCCGGGAACAGACCTTGCGATGCTTTAGCGCAATAGCTGATTTCATAATTGTCCGTAGTTATCATAAAGCCATGTTCGATCTGATACGCATAACTGCGGCAGCGGTATTCCCGATTTTTCTCAGCATCATTGATCTGGTAGATCATAAACATATCTGTTGCCATTATTTCTCTGCCACCCCTGTTTTCTTGTTTGGTTCCTCCAGCCTATACCATTCCAGTTCCAGCCCCTTGAACTGCTGCTCATTCAACTGCTGCATCTTCGGGATGGTCTGCTGAACCAGCGCAGCCATCTCTGCATCCCCTGCCACAAGCGGCTGGACCTCCGTCAACACCTGAATCGTATCCTTGAGCGTCGGCTGCTCAAACATCGCCATCAGCATCAGTTCCAGTTCATCAAAACGTACATTCATCATAATTCCATTCCTTTCGATTTTGCTTTCTTCGGCTTGTCCTGTTCCTGTGCAGGCTGCTCCTGCTTTTTAGCTTTCAGAGTGCGCAGGGCATCCAGAACAGACTTTTTCGTGTTGCTGCGTTCCTGCTCCTTACTCTGCTGCCGTGCCGCCATCAGCTTTTCCATATCGGAAATAGCCTGCTGCACCAGCTTATCATCCCTGAAATAGTTGATGGAGTTGATGTTCTCGCGCTGCACTTTATCGTTCACGACCAGCTCATACATTCCAACAAAGCCGCCATCTTCCTCGATGCAGAATCCAATGCACTTGTCGGCGTTCATCCGCTCAGACGGAATCTTGTCGTAGGCTTCCAAGGCTTCTTCCATTGTCAGATGGTCGTGGAACTCTCCCGCAAATGTAAATTCCAAACACTCCGCGACGTAAAAGCTGAGCGTTTCTTCCGGCGCAGGTCTTTCTGCGGCGAGTTTTTCTTTCAAAACTTCTGCCTGCTGCTCTGCCACCATATCGACCTGTTCCCGCAGTTCTGCTGCGTCCATGACTTTACCCTCTGCTGCATCGCAGCCGAGCTCTGCCAACAGTTCCGTCATAGCCTCCTGCACAGACTTATCTCCGTCCGTTTCAAGGATGCCGCCATCCCGTTCCGTGAAGTCCTTATTATATAAGGTATAGTCGAAGCCATCGTCACAGGTCTGGATGTAAAAATAGGCATCCGGCAATTCGTAGGCCAGTTCCACATCCTGTACAGCTAAGGCCCCCTGTAACGGCTGGACAACATGATTCTGGATATACGGGTTATCCCAGCCCGGAACCGTTTTGTAGTCCTCTACGATGGTATCAAGGCCGTTCTTGCACTGTAAAACATCCAGTGAACCCGGCAGCGGATCAGGATTTTTCTCCACACCCAAGGCTTTCATATAATGGTACGGAAGTGCCTGATAGTGCGACATTGCATCATCCAGATTGCCAAACCGCTTAATTTCAAGCGGAACAGCCCGCCGGTTCTCGACCACATAGAATCGCTTTACGAATGGCTGTTTCAATTCCTTCTGCTTCTCCAGTTTTTCTCGGTACTTCGTCACAAAGCCATCCAGTACAGCCGAATGGCTGGTAACTACCCAATCTGCTCGAAATTTAATGATTCTCGCATTATTCTCCGGAGTGCCGACCTGCTCTGCCCATTCCTTATTGCTGTGAGAAAAGCGGTCATCATAGTTTTTGTAGCGCAAGGTATTCGCAAGAATGTACCCCACACGCTCCATACCGTACTGCCGCACCACCTGATCGACTGCACCCTCTCCAAGGTACATCCCATCATAATTGTCCGCAATCGCTTCATGGATTGCCTGCTTACACTCGCCGTTCAGCCGATAGGAGGTACGGTATAAATCCACCTCGTCATTTTCTTTGGCATAGCTGAACGGCTCATAGTAGACAGGCACATCCGAATAGTCCTGCGCGCTGTTGTCCGGCACCGGCGCAGCCTTTTCAATGATCTCCGATACCACATCATCCTTATTCGGCATATTCCATTTTTCAGAAAGATACTCTTTTACCACATCCAGAAATTCATCATCGAAGCCGTTCCACAAATCCTCTGCCACCAGCTTGCCCTGCTCATTGACTGCAACGCAGGCCGTCATATCGCCGTGTTCCTCATGTTCCAGCAGGAAGAACTTCTCGCCGCCGACTTCCGTTTCATCAACAGCATACCATGTGCCGAGATGCCCCTCGACTGCGATGTGGTCGGAATCGCCGTGGATCAGACCACTTCTTTTCTGCTGCTGTTCCTCCATGAACTCTCGCACGGTCAACTCCGCGCCTGTGAAGTTCAGCCCTTCCTCGCCAAGCTCCAGCCGCCCCTCTGCACCAAGGTCAAGTTCTTCGGCCATCAGAACAGATGCTGCGTGGTTCACTACCACAGTCTTCTCCACTGTAATGGGCTGGCCCGGGTCATAGTCTGAGCCGCGCAGATCATAGCGATATAAGCCCTCCGGCACATCTTCATCCCGCAGTCGGCCATTGCTGAAAAGACCGGGCTTATCAAAGATTTCGATTTCCTGCAATTCTTCGTTCAAAAGCGTTTCTCTCTGCAAATCCATATTCCTTTCCTTGTAAAATTCCGGCAGTTCAGCAAATCCGATGCTGTCCACATAGTAGGCTTTGACTGTACTGCCATCATTGAGTGCCACCACATCGCTGACCGACAACGAATGTCCCGTAAAGTCTGCTGGACGCTGAATATTGAACCGCTCATAAATGCCATCCAGCGTATCCTTTTCCGTAAGCGGTGCGGCATAGATCAGGTCATAATCTGCACGGGTAACCGTTATGCCTTTCTTCTCCACATAGTCCAGCCCCATGAAACGGTAGTCGTGTTCCGGGTCACGGGCGGTGATCTGGTAAATACCGAACTGCTTTTCGCTGCCATACAGCAGCACATTTTCCTGTTCTGTCATGTTTCGCTCCTGTTGTAAGTCAGCTGTTGCAATCTGGAAGGTATCACTTCCGCGCTCGATTTCCTCTCGCGCCGTGACAAGAATCGGCCACGGGCTGATGCGGACAAGATAAATTTGCTTACCTTCGTCATACAGCCGTAGAGCCTGTTCACGGTTTATTACTGTCAGCTGAAAGTCTGGACGCGCATACTCGTCCTCTGCATAATCTTCCCGCTGCTCCAGCAGAATCGCATCCCATGCGTCTGCCTTAATGCCGAAAATGCCATCGTGCTGCTCGATTTCCTCCTGGCTTACATAATCACCTGCCGTGCCATCACGGAACAGCGGATAAATCCTCTCACCCAGCCGATGCCATTCCCGTGCGCCTTCTTTCGTCAGCGGCAGCACATCATCTTTCCGGTAGCCATAGTCGTGCATTTCCGAAAGGCCAATCATCCCATCCGGGAGATTTTCGATTTTCTCCTGCGCATCGTACATCAGGCGGTTGACTTCTTCTTTGTCGTCCTCGGCCAGTGCAGCCGTCAGACCGCTCACCAGTTCTTCCGTTGCTGCCCGATCATCCAGCTTAAAAGCAAAATTCACGATGAGATTTCGCTGCTCATCATCAAAAATTGTCTTTTTCTGCTCCTTGTCGGCAATCAGCTTTTCCGCATACTGCATTGCGGTCATGCGCTCTGCGCTCCTTTCTGCGATTGCCGCTTCCAGCTTTTCCAGAAAATCGGCTGCGGTCAATCGAATCGTATCCATCGAATCTTTCAGCTCCTTCATCTCCTTGCCGCTCGCCCAGCTTGCCACATACGGAAAAGAGTAATCGGACGTATCAATGCCCAGAGCCGAGCAGACCGTAAATGCAATGCTTTCGGCTTCGGTTTCTTTCGTGAGCCTGTCTTTTTCTTCCCCATGCTGTTTCATCAAATCGCTGTTATGCAGCATCGCATGAGCGACCTCGTGGATCATCGTCTTTATGGTCTGGCTCTCGCCCATGCCGACTTGAATGCAGACTTCTTTGTCTGCATCACTGTAATAGCCTTTGGCATCCCCTTCGATTTCATCAAACCGCATCGGCACAGGGGATACCTGCTCGATTACCGCCGTAAGCAGCGCATAATCTTTGACACTGGTCGTCAGTTCGTTCATTTCCAGCGACGGAATCGGTTCCCCATCCGTCTGCGATATATCAAAAACTGTCGTCAATCGGAACCTCGGAACCACATACTCCACACGTTCCATTTCCGGCTCACCGTTTTCGTTCAGTACAGCCAGACCCGTATCCTTGTCGATTTTCTCGCGCTCCTCCACTTCCTTGATGGGAGCCGGAGCAATGATCTGGATGCCCTTTTCGCCTTTTTTGACGTAACGGTTAAACTTATTCTTCCATGCGTTAAACCCTGCCACCAGTGTGGCATCAGGCCGCTGCATAGCGATCAGCAGCGTATTGTTGAAGCTGTAATTGTGGAATTTTGCCATCGTGCGCAGGTATGTCGTGTACATTTCCGAAGTAAAAATGTCCTTTACGCCCTGCTCCAGCCGTTCCGTGATTTCTTTCATCTGCTGTTTGCGGTCAACTGCCATGCAAGCCCTCCTTCTTCTTGACCCATCGTGTTTTCATCTGGCGCGGATATTGGTCGGCCTGTTTTGGTGCTTTTGCACCGTTCCATTCCAAGCCTCCGGCTCTGCCCTCACAGGTGTAGCCGGCAGCTTTCAGGGAGCTGCCATTCTCCGTGTCCAGAATGTAGGTAACAACTTTGTTGTAGCCCATGGCCCGTGCTGCACGGTATGCCGCCGCATACAAAATACTGCAAGCGTTCGGTGTTCCATCCGTACACAGGCGGTTGACTTCCAGCGTATAGCCATCATCCAACCGCCGCGCCACAGGTCTGCCGCAGATAGCAACGCCCACCAGCGCACCATTGTCCGATACGCCGATGGAGAATTTATGCCCTCGCGTCGGCTTATGGTGGCGGTGATACTGCTGCACAAATGCGTTTGCTGTTTTCAAATTGATCGGTGTTAATGTCAGCAAATGCCCTCCTTTTTCAAAAATGCCCCGTTAGATTCCTCGCAGAGATCTAACGGGGTTATTCTATTTACAGTTCAATATCGTGACTTTTCCGCTTCTGGAATTTCTGCGGTTCTGCAGTACGCTCTGCCTGCTTTGCATGAAGCTGTACCAGCACAGAAGGTTTCCGCATATTATCCGCAGTGCGCTCGGCAACGCGGCCTGCATAGTTCACAGGCTGGCGCGGCCTGTCTGCGACCTCGGTTTCGGCGGCATCTTCGTCCACGCCCAGGGCATCCTCGCTGCCTTTTTCATCCATGTTGAGCAAAGCGTTCAGCTCCGCAAGGCGCGCAGATTTTTCGGCCAGTTCTGCTTCCTGCGCAAAAGGACGTTTGGCTTCTTCCTTTGCCTGCGCCAACTGATGTTCCAAGGTTTCCAGTCTGCGTTCCACCTGCGGCAATGCTCTTTCGATGCCTGCCAGTGCATTGGTAACGCGCAGAATATTACCCTGCGGGTCTTTGCCGACTTCCAACGAATAGTTCCACGCGCCCTTGATGGACAAGCGGAACACCTTATCGAAATTATCAAACCGGGAATGCAGTTCAAACGCACCGTAGCTACCGATCCTGCCCTCGGTGCCAGCCGCTTTCAAAGCCTTGCAAGCCTCAATGATGGCTGCACCCGCTTCCTTGCGTTCTGTGTACACCTTGCCGCTGATCTCCATAGAGAAGTGGTCTTTGTCCTGCGCCAGAAGCGGTTTTGCCGCTTCCATATCGGTTTTCAGTGCTTCGATCTGACCCTGTGCCACAGCGATTTCTCGCGGATAGCGGCGCGCAATATCCGATTCCAAACTATAAATCTGACTGGTGTGATTGGCTTTCAGCAGTTTCAGCTTACTGACCTGAATATCCAGATCCATCTTTTCCTTGATGTAGGGATTGCCTGTTGCCAGTGCCTTGATTTCGGCATAGGACAGCGCGGTATCGTCCACATCATCGCAGGCGCGGACAGGAGATTTGGAAGTCATTATCTGAGAAATGAACTTCTGCTTATTTTCTAAAATCTGCCACATGTACGAGTCAAACGTATTTTCGGTGACGTAACGATAGATTTTCACCTGCTTATTCCGGTTTCCCTGCCGGAGAATACGTCCTTCCTGCTGTTCCAGGTCAGAGGGCTTCCACGGGCAATCCAGATGATGCAGGGCAATCAGCCGATCCTGAATATTGGTTCCCGCGCCAAGCTTCGGCGTAGACCCCATCAGGATACGCACCTGTCCGGCGCGAACCTTTGCAAACAGGTCTGCTTTTTTCGTTTCCGTGTTGTACTCGTGGATGAACGCCACTTCTTCACGGGGAACACCTCTCGCCACCAGCTTCTCCCGCACATCATCATAAACATTGAATGTGCCATCGGCTTTTGGTGTCGATAAGTCACAGAAGATCAACTGTGTTCCCTTGTCCGGCGCAGATTCTTCCCAGACCTTGAACGCATTGTCCACACAGCGATTCACCTTACTCTCCGGCTCGTCCGGCAGCATCTCGTTCATAAGCCGCTGGTCGAGTGCCAGTTTTCTGCCATCGTTGGTGATCTTGAGCATATTATCGAATCTGGGATTCACATTACCGTTGCGTACAGCCTCGGCACGGTCTGCAAAGGAACTTACCATTTCTTCCTGTGTTTCGCTGGGTTTCAGCACTTCGTTGATGTACTCTGCTTGCGGCACAGGCAGGTTCAGCATATCCGCCGTCTGCACATCTGCGGATTCCTTGAACAGAGAAATCAGCTCCGGCAGATTAAAGAACCGGGCAAAACGTGTTTTCGCACGGTAGCCCGTCCCCTCCGGGGAAAGCTCGATTGCCGTGACGGTTTCACCAAAGGATGCCGCCCAATCATCGAAATGGCTTAGCCCCATCTTCTGCAGGGTGTCATACTGGAGATAACGCATAATGGTGTACAGTTCCACCATCGAGTTGCTGACCGGGGTTCCGGTTGCAAAGGTCACGCCCTTGCCGCCTGTCAGTTCGTCCAGATACTGACACTTTGCAAACATATCGCTGGACTTCTGTGCATCGGTCTGGGCGATACCTGCGATATTTCGCATTTTTGTGTAGAGGAACATATTTTTATAGAAATGTGACTCGTCCACAAACAGACGGTCAACACCCAGTTCCTCAAATGTAACCACATCATCCTTTCTTGTCTGGTCGTTCAGCTTTTGCAGCTTTGCTTCCAGTGTTTTCTTTGTTTTTTCCATCTGCTTGACCGTAAAACTGCGGCTGTCCTCACTCCGGGCATCGGCCAGAGCCAGCGTAATGTCGTCGATCTGACGCTCTACAATGGCTTTCTGCCGTTCCGGGGAGAGCGGCACTCGCTCAAACTGCGAATGACCGATCACGATGGCATCGTAATCACCGGTTGCAATGCGGGAGCAGAACTGCTTTCGATTGCTGGGTTCAAAATCCTTCTTCGTTGCCACCAATACATTCGCATTGGGATAGAGCCGCAGGAAATCCGCGCCCCACTGCTCCGTGAGGTGATTCGGTACCACATAGAGATTCTTCTGCGACAGGCCCAGCCTGCGGCTTTCCATGCCGGCAGCAATCATCTGGAAGGTCTTGCCTGCGCCCACGCAATGCGCCAGCAGCGTATTGTTGCCGTACAGAATGTGCGCTACCGCATTTTTCTGGTGCGGCATCAGAGAGATTTCCGGGGTCATGCCCTCGAAGCGGATATGCCTGCCATCGTACTCACGGGGGCGAATCGCATTGAAAATTCGGTTATAGGTCGCACACAAATCCTCACGACGGTCTAAATCCTTGAAAATCCACTGCTTAAACGCTTCCCGAATGGATTCCTGCGCCTGCTGCGCAAGCATCGTTTCCTGCTTATTCAGCACACGGTGGTCGCCATCCGCATCGTGAATCGTATCGTAGATTTTGGTATCGCGGAGATTCAGCGCATCTTCCAGCAGCTTATAGCCGTTGACGCGCAGGGTTCCGTAAGTGTTGGTGACAAGCGGATTTCCGCGATCCAGCGACTTACCCGAAATGTTCCATGCACCTGAAATTTCGGAGTAGGTTGCCTTAATGTCAATCCCGGCATAGTAGTTCGGGGTTTTGAACACTTCTTTCATAAACTGCGTGATGTACTCCGGCTTTACCCAGTTTGCACCAAGGCGCACTTCAATTTCCGAAGCATCCAAATCCTTGGGCTGTACCCGTTTCAGGTAATCCACATTGATTTGATATTCAGCATGGTTTGCCGCAAAGGTTTCTGCTGTGGCCAGTTTTTCACGCACATTGCCGGACAGGTATTCATCCGAGGTTTCCCACTGCTGTGTCACAGGATTTCGGAAAATCGCACCTGCCAGTTCATCCGTGATCTCCTGTTCCGGTTTGCCGCAGAGCTGCATCATAAACGGCATATCCACCTTTGCTTTTTCTCCGATGGAAAGTGCCAGAGCTTCGCTGGGGGTATCCACCGAGGTAACAGGCTCCGGCTTACGGATGGTGCGCTTTGTAAAAATATCGGCAAGTCGTTTGAGCTTCTTCTCCTCATCCAGAATTTCCAGTGATGCCAGCAGACAATAGCTGCTGTCCTGTCGGAATGCCCGCTTGTTGGCCGTGCTGTTGATCAGGCCATACTGCGCCTTAAATGCGGTGTACTGCTGTTTCAGTTCGTTCTGCAAAAGTTGAACTTCTGCATCCGAACCATCATGCAGCTGACAATCCAGCAGCTTCCTGGTAGTCTCCCGCAGAGCGATCATGCCCAGCACTCGCTCTGCAGTTACGGCAGGCAGTTCCACCTTATTCATAAAGGAATTTTCACGGTAGTAAATCTGCCCATCCACGTTCGTGAAGCTGAAGTTCTTCACACTTGGGTCTGCTGGAATGGGTTCTTCCTGCACATCCAGTTCATCGTCGGAGATTTCCGGCTCCGTGATGGTGGCATGGATGTTGCCGACCGCCTCTTTTAACTGCTTGGCAAGGTCTGCGCCTTCGATGGGCTTGACCGTAGTTTCCTGCTTGCCGTACTGGGTGCTTTCCGTGGTGATCTCGCCCAGCACCATTTCAGGATGCTGCGCAAAATACTGGTTAATGGAGTAGCCCTCCGGTGTTTCGCCAAGGTCTACCCAGTCTGCCCGCTCTACCGCTGCACGGTCACGCTTTTGCAGGAACAGAATGTCAGCAACCACGCCCGTGTTGGCATTGCGCTGAAACGCATTATTCGGCAGACGAACCGCACCTACCAGATCGGCACGGTTGGCAAGGTACTCACGGACAGAGGAATCCTTCTTATCCATCGTACCACTGGACGTTACCACCGCCACCACACCGCCCGGACGCACAAGGTCAAGGCTCTTGGCGATAAAATAATCGTGGATGAGGAAATTGTGGCGGTCATACCGCTTATCCGGTACCTTGTAATTGCCGAAGGGTACGTTGCCCACAACACAGTCGAAGAAGCTGTCCGGGAACTGCATGGTTTCAAAGCCCTGCACCGCAATCTTGTTTTTCTGGTACAACTGCTGTGCAATGCGGCCCGAAATGCTGTCCAGCTCCACACCGTACATCCGAATCTTCTCCATGCTGTCCGGCACCAGACCCATGAAATTGCCGACACCACAGGACGGTTCCAGCACATTGCCTTTAGACAATCCCATATTGCCCAGGGCTTCATACATTGCCTTGATGACCGTAGGGGAAGTGTAAAACGCATTCAGGGTACTGGCACGGGCTTCCTTGTACTCATCTGTCGTGAGCAGGGACTGCAGTTCGGCATACTCTTTCGACCACTCCGCATTGCTTTCATCGAATGCCTGCGGAATGCCGCCCCAGCCCACATACCGGGAAAGTATCTCCTGCTCTTCTGCGCTAGCCTGCCGCTGCTCTGCATCCAGTGTTTGCAGCACCCGAATGGCTTCCACATTGGCTTTATACTTTGTTTTCGGCCCTCCTGCACCGAGATCATCGTCCGTAATGCGGAAGTTAATAGGTTTCTGTTTGGGCTGTGCAGGCTGTTCTGTTTCTGCTCCACTGTCCAACGGAAGATTGTGCTGCCGCCGTGCATGGTTGACCTCTGCCGGGGTCATAGGCTGCTGGGTCAGCGGTTCAAGGGCTTCCTCTGCTGCTGCACGGCTGATGGCATCCGTTCGGTTCTGCACATCTGCGATCAGCTGCATCTGTTCTGGCGGGAAGTCAGGATTCAGCAGTTCTTCCAACTCGCCGCCTGCTTCTGCCACCGAATAGATCACATCCATCTGCTCCGGGGAGAAATCCTCGTAGGCCACACCCGCATTGTGCAGAGCCGTAAAGACCGTGATTTCCACCGCTTCTTCCATCAGCACATCTGCCTGTTCGTACAGATGCCGAATGTACTCCAGCGGTTCCGTTCGGAAGATCGGGTACCGGGCTTCTTTCGCAAGGGTCATATCCTGCAAACTGACCGTTCTATTTCCAAAGTCCACCGAATCCACCCGGAACTCTCTATCGTCCAGTTCAATAATGGTATTGACTGGCAGATATTCCTCCCTGCGGAAATACTTTGTCTGCGCATGGGTTCCATCTTCCTGCTGGCCGGATAGATAAACATTCTCGCCCTGCTTCCAGAGCTTCATTGCCTGTAAAACCCACTGCTCACGCGGGAAACCAGATACATCTACTTTGCCAAGTGCAGTTTCTTTTTCCAGAATTTTTGTTCCCAGAAGTGCCGAAACGCGCCTTGCATCTTCGCCGTAGAACTCAAAGTTTCCGTACTGCTCATAGCCGACCAAAGCATCCGGGTAACGTTCTTTCAGCGCATTATACTTGTTGGCGGCATCTAGTGGCAGGGGCTGCAGTGTCTGCTCCGAAGGCTTTTCATCTGCAAGGGGCGCATCTTTTTGGGGTTCCTCAACCGCTGCGACGGTTGACTGCTCTTTCGATTGCGGCTCCTGCTCCATGAAGTCAAACATGGAAATCTGCCCCTGTTCAGGAACCGCAATCTCAACAGCCCTTTTCTTTTCCGGGAAAATCGTGTACGTTCCCTCGACATACTGGTGCAGAACAGAGAGGGATTCTGCCTTGCGCTCATATTCTTCCGAATCCAGCGGCACAGACAGCAGTGCATTGTCCATCTGCTCCAGCAGTTCCACCGCCTGTTCGGGGTCTGCCAGCTTTTCAACGAGAGCCTTTCGTCCTTCTTCATGGTAAAGGTCTTGCGGATAAGGCCGCTCCACGTTGTTCGGCAGATGGTGATAGAAGCCCATCACCCGCATTGCCATCCGCTCGCGCTCATAAACAGGCATCCGGGAGTAGTCTGCCGGCTTCAAATACTCACTGTTATGGATAAGCCAGTCAATTCGGCCTGCCGCCTGATTCCAGTTCAAATGAACACTGGCATCCGGGTTCCCGTATGGGCCACGCTCCAAAGCAATGCCCCTGCCATCGTGATCTTCGTGAGAATCATCTGCCCCGCAGAGTGCATGACTGCTGCCGCCGATCCCGTAATGCTCTTTCAGGAAGTCAGCCCGTTCTTTTTTGTCCTCATGATTCAGGAAGAACGAATAGATTCCCAGCCGACTGTCCGAATAATTGCTGCCCCGTGTGAAGTAAGCATTGATTTCATCTTCCGTGATGAACTTCTTATACTCATTCCAGTGAAAGCCATCCCGCGCCGAGTAGTTCTGATAAGGTTTTGCAAACTGGTGGAACAGCGCCGCCACCTTATCCGGCTTATAAAAGTGCATCCGCATCAGATCTTTATCTTCGGCGTAGGCTTCCCCCAGCGCAGATAATCTGTCGTTTAGGTCAGTCAGAAAATTCGTATCATCAAGCAAGCCTGCCAGCCTGTTTGTCAGTTCCGGGAAACCACCCCTGAAGATTTCTGCATCCTGAAACACTGCTTCGGCAACACCATCGGCCAAATCACGTTCCATATAAGCCAACGTCTGCGCGTGTTCCTGTAAAGCGTTCTGCCGTGCAGCATCCAGAACCGCCTGCGGCGCATACTCGCCCTGCCGGAGCAGTTCATGGATACGATTGCTGACATCCTCCCACGAAAGAAACGCATTGACAATCGTGCCGCCTTTAGCCGTGTCACCTGCTGCAATGCGCAGTCCCAAATCATCGAACCAAACGGCATACTTTGCACCGACAATTTCAAAGCCTTTGCCGCCCGTGCCGTATTCGTTTTTCACGAACTCCGTGTATTCTTCCGGGGTTTTCTCGACCATGAAATTGTAGATCAAACGCAGATGACCCTTGCTGCGGTTGCTGCCCGTGCGCAGGATTTCATCGACCACTTCGGGATCAAGTGCGATTTTCTCTGCGTACTGCGCCCGAATCGGTTCTTCAATAGCGCGGATCTGCTGTTCCACGGTCGGCAAATCAGGAAAAGAAAAAGCAGAGGCAATTTCTTCCTCTGCTTCGCTCAAATCCTGTTCCGTTGTCGGTTCAGTTAATTGTACACCAATTCCTTCAAGACGATCTCCTCGGCCATCGCCGTCAGGTTGTTCTGGTGCGCTGCCCATGCCAGCGGGTCTTTCTCCTTGCTCGGTGCCGGGAACTTCTCGTTCAGTCTGTCCAGCAGGGTTTCCACCCGGCTCTCCGCTGCTTCCTCGATCTGCGCCAGATGCTGGTTCAGCCTGCCGCTCATCAGCATACTCTGATACCAGTTCTTGCGGTTCTCTTTCAGATACGTCCTGCGCAGCATCCCGTACTTCCCGATGGTCTGCGGCTCGTCCTTCACGGCCAGATTCGGGAACAGATAATCTCCCTTGCGGTAATACGTCAACTCCATTTTCTTGTCCTCCTTTGGTCGTGGCATCTTCGGTTTCGCGCTTTAATGTGCTAAAGTCCGTATTGGTATTATACAAGCTGTCAACGGATTTTTCAAGCTGCTGCGTGATTTCTTTTTTGTAAATTTTCCGCATCTCTCGGCCAATGTCAAAAAGAACCGCTTCGCACTGTTCGGAAACCGCGTTGCCAAGGAACGACAGCACCGGCAGCTTGTTGAAATCCACGATGCGGATAAAGTCATCATCGTCCAGCACATCCATAGGCTCCTGCCCGCAGCGGCGGGAAAGCGTATAGAAAATACTGTTGGTCATCAGTTCCCTGAAGCGGACACGGATGTTATCTTCGTCCAGTTCTTCCAGAAAAGTATCCGCCACTTCATAGGCCAGACCGTCCATCGCTTCATCCAGATTATCAGCGGTCAGCTGCTGTGCCAATTCCATCAGGGCAGCATTCATGCTGTCTGTCTGGGATAAGCCATAGGTATCTGCCAGATGGTCTAAGATCGTCTGCTCATGCTCGTGGCTGTCCAGATTCCATAAGAGCGGTGTTTTTCCGCCTCGCACCAGATGGGTGTCAGCAATATCGAACACATACCGCAGCTTGGTACGCGGTCCGGTATCATCCAGAAGCGCGATGCCTTTTGCGCCACGGTTGACCCATCGGCTCATTTTCTGATTCCAGAGTTCCAGTTCTGCGCAGGCGGTTGCATCGGGCCGCTGTGCGTGGATCAGGAGTGCATCGGTGAACGAATAGCGGTACAGCCGCGCCGCCACATCCAGATAACTCATCCAGTCCTGTGGCGAGTTACTGACATACCGGGCGTTCTGCTGCGCCAATTCTCGAATATCGTTAATCTGTGGCAAGGGTCAAACCTCCTTTACGTTTTCGTTTTCATCGGTGTTTTGGGAAATTCCAGACTGTACTGTGCACGGCCCTCTTCGACGCGCATCACAAGGTCAGCGGCAAACGTCTTATCTTTTTTCGCGGAATAAAAGTCTTTTACATGGGTGCGGCCTTTCTTCAAAAGGTCTACCGCCATCTTCTTGTCCAGCGTTTTTCTCATGTTGGACAAGTGTCTGCTTTCTTTCCAAAGGGCGAATTTACAGCTGCGGTCTGCACAACAAAAGCTGAGCTTACTCTCATGTACAGGGTTTCCGCAGACCGGGCAGCTTCCTACGCTTACCTTATTATGATGGGGAGCCGCCGCGACGGTAGGAATCTGCCGGAGGTCGGCCAGCATCCTATCGATCAGTCCATGGATGCCCTGCATAAAATCGTGGGGCTTGATCTCGCCGCGCTCCATCCGCAGCAGGTCATTTTCCCACTCAGCTGTCATGCTGGCGGATTTCAGGTAGTCCGGGATATTGCGGATCGCGGCCACACCGTCCTCCGTGGGAATCATCTGCTTGCCTTTACGCTGCACATAGCCGGAGGATACCAGCTTTTCCAGAATCGCAGCGCGCGTTGCAGGGGTTCCCAGACCTTTCTTCTCCGTGTCCTTTTCAAATTCCTTGTTGCCTGCGGTTTCCATGGCCGACAGCAGGGTATCTTCGGTGTAGACTTTCGGCGGTGAAGTAAAGCCCTGCTTTTTCTCTGCCCGTACCACCGGAATAACCATCCCCTGTTCCAGATCGTTCGGAAGTGACGCATCCTTGTTCTTCTCCGACTCCACAAGCGGAACAGGTTTTGCAGTATAACCGGGCTGCAGAACATCCTTATATTTTGCCGTGAAGTTCCTGCCCTGGCAGCACACTGTTACCAGCACATCCTCATAGATGAACGACGGCTGCACAGCCTGCACCAGTTTCCAGATGATAAGCGAAAGAATCTTCTGTTTGGTTTCGGACAGCTTTGTCTTATTACACTTTGCGCCCTGCATCGTCGGCAGGATCGCATGATGGTCTGTAACCTTGCTGTTGTTGATAACGCAGCTTACGTCTGCCGCCGCGCCATCTAAGGCCAGTACCAGAGATTCCACTGTCTTGCGCATATCCTCGGTCACAAACTGGCTGTCTGTTCTGGGGTATGTCACCAGCTTTTCTTCATACAGTTCCTGTAATGCCTGCAAGGTCTGGCTGGCGGTCAGGCCGTAATAGCGGTTTGCTTCTCGCTGCAAGGTCGTCAGGTCATACAGCTTCGGGGGCTTCTTCTCCACTCGCTTGCGCTCGATACTGCCGACCACCGCGCACTGACCATCACAAGCGGCCTGCATGGTATCTGCATCCTGTTCCCGCCCCATCTGTTCCGATACCGCCACGACACCCGCGCCGGACAGTTCCACTTTGTAATAGGGTTCCTTTACAAAGTTCTGGATTTTGGTCTGCCGTTCGGCCAGCATCGCCAGCGTCGGGGTCTGAACTCGGCCAATGGTCTGCTTTCTGCCGTACTTTTTCGTAAAAGCGCGGGTTCCATTCATGCCGATCAGCCAGTCTGCTTTTGCCCTGCACTCGGACGCTGCAAACAGGTTATCATAGGCCGCGCCATCTTTCAGGTTTTCAAAGCCCTGCTGGATGGCGGCATCCTCCATGCTGCTGATCCACAGCCTCTTGATGGGGAGTTTGCTTCCGGCAAGAGCATACACACGGCGGAAAATCGCTTCACCCTCGCGCCCTGCGTCGCAGGCGTTCACCACATAATCAAATTTCTTGCTGCGGAGCAGTTTGCGCAGGACATTGAACTGTGGCTTCTTGGTATTGTGTACCAGCAGTTTCCACTCGACAGGGAGAATCGGCAAATCCTCAAAACGCCAGTTTTCATAGCGTTCATCGTAATGTTCCGGGGCTGCATACTCTGCCAGATGCCCCAGACACCAGCTTACCACGCAATCCCCACCCTCCAGATACCCGTCCTCCTGCCGATATGCACCGATCACTTTTGCAATGGATTTTGATACGCTCGGTTTTTCTGCAATCACCAGATATTTCAACGCTTTCTCCTTTTTGAAAAAAGCAGGGATAGCCTTTCGACTACCCCTGCATCCTTATGTTACGGTTTTCTTATGTGCCATTTTCGTTGTCCGACTGATTATCCTCGTTCACAGTCGCAAGGCTCTGGTCGGTTTCCAGATTTTCACTCTGCGGCGTTTCTTCTTTCGGCTTCGGCTTATAAATGTAGAAGTAGAAGAAAGCACCTGCACCGCCCAGTGCCGCCACGAACACCATCACCAGAACCTTGTTCATGCCGCCTGACTCTTTCTTCGGTTCCTCGATTTCTACATCCGTAGCAGGCTCCGGCTTGGTTTCAGGTAAGACGACCGCAGGTGTTTCTTCCTCCTGCTTGCCATTGCGTTCCTCATCGTCCAGAAACTCCTGCAAATCGTACTCGTCGATCATCGAAAGCATATAGACGTTTTCGCTGCTCCGCGCCCGGTCAATCACCAGGAAGAATGTGTTGCCGCCCTTGGTCTTTACTGTGAAGAACTCCTTGCTGGGGTCATCCACGATATTGTCCTCTACCTCGCCGTTGCCTGCGATGGTGAACGGGATCTTTTCTTCCTCGGTCGGCTCTGCTTCCTCGATTACCTGCACAGGTTCCTCTGCCACCTCAGTGGTATCCACATAGGCAAAGGCCGGGGTCGAAAAGCCAACCGCCATCAGCAGGGTCAGAATTGTGCTGGGGATAACAACTCCCAGCCGTTTAAGCATCTTTTTCAATCGCTTCCTCCGTTTCTGCTTCCTCCGAAGCATTGTTTACAGCGGTCAGGAACGTCACATTTCCCGCCTGAATGTTGTCCAGCAGAGCCAGCAGTTCGCGCCCGCCCATTTTGGTGCTACGGATGGCACGGATGATCTCGCTGTCCTCTTCCTTTTTCTGTGCTGCCCGGATGGTTCTCAGCCGTTCTTCCAGTTCCGCGATCTGCTGTTCGGTCTTTTCGGCTTCATCCAGATATTTCTGTAATTTTTTGCCCATCGGTCCTCCTTTCAGTTGATGCGTCCAAAGCCTAAGAAGTGGCTCTTCCAGTAGGTCGAATTGATGCTGGTGTAGGAAATGGGGTCGCCGCAGTGGATCATCATCCCATCACCGACATAGATGCCAACGTGCGACGCGCCAGTGGTGTTATAGGTTTTTTCAAAGAAGATCAAATCACCAGGCTTTGCATCCGCAGGGGAAACATAGCTGCACTTTCCGCGCAAACCGTTGGCTGTTGTACGCCCAACGCTCCACCCATTGCCGCTGTTATTGATGACCCAGCAAACGAAGCCGGAGCAGTCAAAACTGGTGCTTGGGGAACTTCCGCCCCATACATACGGCATACCAAGATACTTTTCGGCTTCCTCAATCATCCTCGCGAACTTTTCATCCGAAAGGGCTTCCGATGGAATATCATACTTGAAACCACCGCCGGAGCCACCAGTACCGCCGCCTGTGCCAATACTGCCCGTTGTGCCGCCGCTGTAAGTCGGTGATCCTGCGCCGAACAGTTCGGGGCGGTTGCCGTAGGTCAGGTTGTAGGCATCGTACCGCCCGGTCTGCTTCCGGTTCATGTTCTTCCGCGCGATGGTATCGAAGCCCTTATTTTTCAGCAGGACATTGAGGATTTTGTACTCATACTCCACTTCTTCCTGATAGGTATAGGTTTCCATGCTGACGTTTCCAAAAGCGTCTATCGTTGGCCGAACCCCTACTCTGGTTTCCATGCGTGTGCGAATCTCAATGGTTTCCCACACTTTCAGGAGATACTGCTGCTTGAACAGTTCCTTGATAACAGGCTTGACCTGTCCTCTGGTGAACTGCTCATAAACTGCCGTCAAATGAGAAATCAGCTGATACGGGTCATGGCCGATCTCGTCCAGCTGATAGCGGTATTCATCATAGCCCGGATGTGTGGATTCCATCTGCCGAATCTGCTTATCCAGTTCTTTTTCCAGCTCCAGATAATCCTCTTCCGCACCTTTCATGTCGGCATCCTTGCTGGGATATGTCGTTCCCACAAAGGTACTGCCTGTCCCCTGAATCGCTGCACCACAGCTCGAAAAGGCTCCCAGCATGACCATCACCAGCAGGATGCCAACACCAATACTGACCCACAGGGTTTTATTCTGCAGGACGATCTCCTGCACCGCCGCCTTCGCTTTTTCCGTAATGGTGTTGGTTGCCGCTGCTGCCTGCTTGCTGGCGGCAGTTCCGGCTTTCTGGCCGCGCTTGGCGGCTGCATAAGCATCCTTATACTGCTTTTTCTGGTAAAACTTCGCACCGACTGTTTTTGATTCACCTCCTGCGGCAGTCGGCGGTGGCTGGGGCTGTTTCTTTTTCAGCGGCGGTTCTGCTGCATTTTCTGCAGTACCGCCCTCGCTCTCGGAGAATTTCAGGCGGCTGGACTTCTGATCCTCGCCACCTCTTTTCTCTGCTCTGGCAGATTTGTCTTTGGGCTTTTTCCTGCCTTTGACAAAGTGGTGCAGGCGTTCGGCGGCTTCTTCCGACTTATGAGCAGCTTCCACGCCGGAATTGTCCTTTTCTACCTGATGTACTTTCTGATGGGCATACCCGGTGGCGGTGTCCACTCCTTTCTTGGCCACCTTTTTAACGCCCATCCCCATGCCACGGACAATGCCGCCTTTTTCATCTTCAAAAGAAAGTCGGCCTTTCTTTGTGGGCGGCTCTGCATCCGATCCCGCAGGCGCATCCTTCGGCTTGCCATCCTCCTGATGGGCTTTGTAATAGTCTACGCTCTGCTTGGCGGTGCTGTGATGCCGGGGTGCATCCTCCTCCCCGTCCCCGGCATCCATGCACCGTTCTTCTTCCACGATAGGTTCTTCGTCGGCTTCCTTTTCCGCAGTTTCCTTTGTCGAATCTTCCTTCTCCGGCTTTTCTTCTGCAGTCGCGGACTTCTGTTTCCCGGTGCGGAGGTTTTCATCCACCAGACCATCCTTGGTCATTTTCTGGACGATTTTATCTCTGCCCCGAAACTTTTTGTCTGCTATGGAAATCACCTCCTTCCGGCTGGAGCCGTCATGCAAGCAGGGCTGCGTGGGTTTCCCACTTGTCAAGCACCTGTTCCAGCTTCCGGGCAAAGGCGATCAGACGGGCGTTCACTTCCTCACGGTCAAGATAACCGTGGGCTTCCATGTGAAAGCCGTCAGTCAGTTCATCGGCCAGTGTACCAACGGCGTAAAAGTCCTCCAGCACCGTATGCACCACCGATTCTTCATCGTGGAAGTTGAGCGGCTCCACCTCACCAAAGGGCGGGCCGGAATCGCTTTCGTGCGGCTCCATGTCAGAGTGATGATGAATCTTACGGCTCAGTCGGTCAAAAATGTTCGGTGTGTTCATGCTTCTTTTTTCTCCTTGTATTTTCCCATCTCATTGGGCTTCGTTGTCATCAGACTATACAGTTTCAGCGAAGTGTCGAACTTATCCTTGAACGGGATAATCGTATTGCCGTAGAACAGCAGCCCCTCGCCCTCGTTGCTGTTCGTCACATACGACAGCTGGAACGGTGAAATATTCAGCTGCTTTGCAAGGATTTGTCGGTCGCCGGATGCCTGGTTGAGCATATAAATAAAATCGCTGTTCTCGAAGATGTTCTCGATTTCCCGGCTGGCCAGCAAATCCTTAATGTTCTGCGTAATTCCTGTCGGTACACCGCCCCATTTTCGGAACCGCTTCCAGATTTCGACGCTGTATGCAGCGGTCTGTTCCTCTTTCAGTAGGAGGTGGAACTCGTCTATATAGTACCGGGTGTTCTTTTTGCTGTTGCGGTTGATGGTGACACGGTTCCAGACCTGATCCTGGACGATGAGCATCCCCAGTTTTTTCAGCTGTTTGCCCAACTCTTTGATATCGAAACAGATAATTCTGTTATCCAGTTCCACATTCGTCTGATGGTTGAACACACGCAGCGAACCATTGACGTAGATTTCCAGTGCCGTGGCGATACGCTGCGCCTGCCGTTCCTTCTGCTCCCGCAGGCAGTCGTACAGATCACCGAGCGTCGGCATATTCTCCGGCTTCGGATCGTTTAGATACTTCTGGTATACCAGCGGCAGGCAGCGGTCAATGACCGACTTCTCTTCCGGCTCCATGCCATCCCGTGCGCCCATAATCAGTTCGCACAGGGAAAGAATAAAGTCCGATTTCATGCCCAGCGGATTATCATCGTCCGCATAGTTGAGGTTAATGTCCATCGGGTTGATATAGTCCTTACTGGTGGACGAAATATGGATAACCTGACCGCCCAACGCTTCCACCAGCGGATAATACTCGCCTTCCGGGTCCGCGACGATAATATCGTCCGTTGTGGTGAAGAACACGTTGGTGATCTCACGCTTTGCACTGAACGACTTACCGCTTCCCGGTGTGCCGAGGATCAGGCCGTTCGGGTTTTTGAGCTGTTTGCGGTCTGCCATAATCATGTTGTTAGACACTGCGTTCAGACCGTAATAGAGGGAATCGCCCTCCATAAAAAGCTCCTGCGTAGTGAACGGCACAAAGATGGCGGTGGAAGTGGTAGTCAGTGCCCGCTTGATTGGAACAAGATTATTGGCCAGCGGCAGGCTGCTCATAAGACCCTGCTCCTGCAAATAATCCAGACGGTTCAGTGTGCAGTTGAACTTCTGAGCGATGCCAGCAGTCTGAAACACGGCACTATCCAACTCCTGCTTGCTCTTGGCCGTATTGAGGAAAAGCACCGTAACAAGGAACATACGCTCATTACGGCTCTGCAGATCATCCAAAATCTTCTTGGCCTCGCCGCCATAAGTTGCAAGGTCACTCGGAATAATTTCCATATCATAACCAGACCTCACAGCTTTCTTCTGTTCCTCGATTTTCATACGGTCCAGGTCGGTAATTTTGCCCTTGATCAGTTTGATTGCTTTCAACTGGTCTACCGACTGCACATGAATACTGACCACCAGATTTTTGTCCATATCCAGAAACTCGGCCAGCACCTTATCCGTCAGTTCCGGGGCAAGGATGTTCAGATAGGATGCAGCACCATAGGTGTCCCCCATCATAAAGTCCTTGCCGCTCTTGAACAGGAAACTGGTCGGGGCAATGAAGTCTTTGGTCGTCATGCCGCTCTGCAGGATGCGGTCATAGCTGAAATCGAACTTCTTCTGTTCTTCCTGATGAAAGGCTTCGTACATGATCTGAAGTCGCTCCACGCCGTTCAGCGGATAAGCTTTCACGCCCAGCACCTTGAAATTGTTGAGAATATCGGTTTCGATACGCTCTAACCGGGGCTTTGCTTCCCGGACACTTTTCGCTTCAATGCTGAATGTGATGTACTTCGTCCGAACCAGACCGTTATTGCCTTTGGCAAGCTGCTGTTTCAGCATCTGCGCATATTCCATACGCACATCGTCAAACGCGTCGTGCTGCGGCTCGATCTGGATCACCTTGTTGTATTCGCTCATATCGCTCTTGTGGTTGATGAACGAAAGCTGAAAGCGGATGCTGGCATCGAAATAATTGAGGAAATCGCACCAGCTTTCAAAGATGGTGTTTTTATCCTCGTTCTGCGCCAACTGGTAGTTAATGTCGTAGAATCGGACAGTTTTGGAGTACAGATGTTCCTCCACCCGGCAGATACCGTCGCGCCCCATTTCCAGATATGGAATGGAACGCTGTACGGTGAGCCGCTGCTCCTTTTCACTCTTTTCGGGCTTGCGTAAGAACTTCTGGAAGAAGCCGCCCGGCTGCGGTTTCTTCTTCGGTTCACTTTTTACCAAGGATGCCTCCTTTCTTCTGGATCGGTGCTGCGGTTTCCAGTTCTCTGTCATACAGATTTTCAATCTCGTAGCGGCGTACCGCAGGACGTTTGAAGCGGACGCTGATGAAATTCGTCAGGATGGTTTCAAGGTGCATCCCGTTTTTCTCATACAGCGCAAAGAAAAACTCCGGCAGCATCAGAAGTACCATGCCTGCCGCTGCATTGCTGGTTCCCAGCGTATCGCGCATGAGGAAATAAAACGGAACACCGATGCCCGCCGCAAAACCCATACACACAAGCTGGCGTTTCGTCAGGTTCAGAAAGACCTTATTCTTCACTTTGGAAAGGTCTTTGGGAATCGTTACATAGGCCATTTATCACCAGAACAGCCAGACCGCCGCCGGGAAACGGCGTTGTCTGCTGTCTTTTCCTTTCATTGGATTTTCCCGGATTTAGTGACTGCCGAAGATCTGTTTGGACAGACTTCCCGTTTTGAGCAGCGAGAAGCAAAGAATCACCGTGTAGGCCATCGTGCCGAACAACGCCGAGTGAATATCCGAAGACACCCGGATGCTGCCGATGAGGGCTGCATAGATTGCCACGCAAACCATCATCAGGAACGCCTGAAATGCCAGCGCGAACAGCCCTCGGAAATAATTCGTCCCCACATGACCCCATTCACGGTTACTCATGGTTGCAAATGGAATCGGAGCAAGCGAAGTGTAGAGGTATATTTCTATCATTCTGCCGTACATAATTACCGTGATAACCACCGACAGAATTTTCAGACACCAGCTTACGACAAGGGTTTCCAATGCCAGCGTCACCAGTTCGCCAATCGCCATCGTTGCCATTGCCGCCTGCATCTGCATGGAAAGAGAACTAATATCAATGGCGGTATTGCCACGGATAATGCCGGAGGAAGAATTTACCACCGACTGTCCAATGTCAAATACCGCCATTGCAATATCGAACGTATGGCTGACGAGATAGACCGCGATCCACATCTTCACGAAATACTTGAAGAACATCCAAGTGTCTACATCGTGCAGATTGTTTCGTTCCGTCAGCATCGAAATCAGTTCGTAGCAGAGGATCAGCGTGATGATGATTCCCGCAATAGGGATCACCACCGAATCCGAAATGTTACGGATCATGCTGAAAATGCTGCTGTTCCACCCTTGCGGTGTCTGCCCGACCTGAGCAGCGATCTCACTGGTCTGTTGGTTGACCGCTGTGAACATCGTACTCAGGTTGGACTCCACCATGCCGGAAAGAAGTTCCCTCATCCATTTTTCGATTGCTGCGAAAATATTATCGAACAATGGCGGGTTTTCCTCCTATCGCTTGTTGATTAGCCGAACAGACCAGAGAGCAGCGGGATCAGCTGGGTGCCGATGAGGATGACACCGCCGCCGGACATGAGCTGCTTCATGCCCTGCGACTTTGTTGATATGCGATAAAGAAGTAAAAGAAGTGTAAAAAATTTTGCCGTTCCTATCCGGCACTTGCGCATTGTGTCGGATAGGTCGGGCGGTTATTCGGGCAAGTCCACCTTGCC